>Ga0207699_10000118_pt1 | contig 55994 bp, 44 predicted proteins | sample LARL51metaG_FD_184344 | JGI IMG/M metagenome (GOLD analysis project Ga0207699, IMG submission 184344) | Corn, switchgrass and miscanthus rhizosphere microbial communities from Kellogg Biological Station, Michigan, USA - LAR L5-1 metaG... | ecosystem: Host-associated > Plants > Roots >...
GCATCCGCGTTCCTGGCCAGGCGCGCCGACGCAGGCATAGTCGAACTTATGTCGAGGAGGCGCAACGCCGCCAGGGGCGCGGATGCCCGGCGAATGATGCCACGAACTTGCGCCACGAGGCACTAGTGTCCCGCTCGCGGCTACGATAGGCCGGGCCGCGGCGGCCGTCAAACCGCCGCCGCGTGGCCGCCCGGACGGACGGTGCGAACTTTGCAAGCATAGACGCTGCCGCCGGCCGCGGCCCCGGCGCCTGGCGCGGGGGTTGCCGGCGAATCGCGCATAGAATCCGGCCTCCATGCCCACCGACCGATCCGCCACCCGAGCCCGTCCTGCCGCCCTCGCCCTCCTCGCCCTCGCTCTCGTCTTCGCCGGCTGCTCGACGCTGCAGCGGGCGGCCGTGAACAAGGCGGGCGATGCGCTGGCGGGGGGCAGCTCCGTCTATGCCGGCGACGACGACCCGGAGCTGGTCTGGCAGGCGGTGCCGTTCGGGCTCAAGACCATCGAGAGCCTGCTGGCGCAATCGCCGCGCCACCAGGGGCTGCTGCTCGCCGCGGCGAGCGGCTTCACCGAGTATGCCTACGGCGCGCTGCAGCAGGAGGCCGATTTCGTCGAGGCGAAGGACCTGGCGCGCGCGACGGAGCTGCGCAACCGGGCGCGCAAGCTCTACCTGCGCGCCCTGGGCTACGGCTTCCGCGGCCTGGAGGTCCAGCTTCCCGACCTGCGGCGGCAGCTGCAAGCCGATCCCGATCCCGCGCATGCGCTCGCCGGGACGACGAAGGCGCAGGTGCCGCTGCTCTACTGGACGGGCGCCGCCTGGGGCGCCGCCATCGCGATCTCCAAGGACGACCCCGAGCTCACCGCCGACCAGTCGCGGGCCGCGGCGCTCGTCCAGCGCGGCCTGGCGCTCGACGAGGGCTTCGAGGCCGGGGCGGGCCACGACTTCATGATCGCCTACGAGGGCGGCCGGGCCTCGGTGGGCGGATCGATCGAGGAGGCGCGCCGGCACCTGCGGCGGGCGCTCGAGCTGTCGCACGGCCATCGCGCCGCGCCGCTGGTGAGCTTCGCCGAGGCGGTGTCGGTCGGGCGGCAGGACAAGGCCGAGTTCAAGCAGCTCCTCGGCCAGGCGCTGGCGGTCGACGTCAACGCGGCGCCGGAGCTGCGGTTGGCCAACGTGCTGGCCCAGCGCCGGGCGCGCTGGCTGCTCGGCCGCGTCGACGAGCTGTTCGTGGAGTGAAGCAGTGACCAGCGTGAAGGGAGCCCGAGAATGACGATGACACGGACCGCGCGGACCGCGCGGAGCTTGCATACCCCGCATCACCCCCATCGCTCGCATGACCCGCGGAACCCGCGGGCCCCGGCGGCGCCGCGGCCCCGGCCGGCGCCGCGGGTCCTGCGGATCGCGCTGCTGCTGGCCGCTCTCGCCTGCTGGCTCGCGCCGGGCCCCGCCGCGGCGCAGCAGGTGGTGGTCAAGATGGCGACGCTGGTGCCCGAGGGGTCGTCGTGGCAGCTGATCCTCAAGGAGATGGCGGACAAGTGGAAGACCGCCTCGGGCGGGCGGGTGATCGTCCGCCTCTATGCCGGCGGCGTCGCCGGCGACGATGCCGACGTGGTGCGCAAGATCCGCCTCGGCGCTCTCAATGCCGGGGTGCTCACCGAGGTGGGCCTCGAGGAGATCGACCGCTCGATCCTGGCGCTGAGCATCCCGATGGCCTACTCCTCCTACGAGGAGGTGGATTACGTCCTCGAGAAGATGCGGCCCACGCTGGAGGCGAAGCTCGAGGCCAAGGGCTTCGTGCCGCTCGCCTGGCTCGACGGCGGCTGGAGCCACATCTTCGCGCAGAAGCCGGTGGCCACGCCGGACGAGCTCAAGCCGCTCAAGCTGTTCACGCCGTCGGGCGATCCGCAGGCGGTCGAGATCTACAAGGCGGCGGGCTTCAACCCGGTGCCGCTGCCGACGACCGAGCTGTCCACGGCGCTGCAGACCGGCCTGGTGAACGCGCTGCAGGTGCCGCCGCAGGTCGCGGTGCTCACCCAGTACTACTCCCACGCCAAGTACATGACCGACCTGCCGTGGCTGCTGCTGCTCGGCGCGACGGTGATCGACAAGGGGACCTGGGAGAAGATCCCGGCAGACGTGCGGCCGGCGCTGCTCGAGGCGGCGCGCGAGGCCGGCCGCCGGCTGCGCGCCGAGGTCCGCAACGGCGGCGGCCGCGACGTCGAGGCGATGAAGAAGCGCGGCCTGGTGGTGGTGCCGGTCGACGCCAGGGCCAGGGAGCTGTGGCGCAAGGCCGCCGAGAACGCCTACCCGCGCATCCGCGGCCCGGTCGTGCCGGCCGACGCCTTCGACGAGGCGCTGCGCTATCGCGACGAGCTGCGCCGGCGAACGGCGGGCGCCTCGCGCGGGCGATGACGACGGCGGGGGCGGAGGGTCCCGAGGGGGGCGGGGCTCCGGTAGGTGGGGGGGCGGTGGGAGGCGTCTCCGGAACTCCAGCGGGCTCCGGCGAGCCAGGTGCCGGCGCCACCGGCTTTCCTCCGCCCGCGGGACCGCCCAGGCGGTTTCGTTTGTTTGCGGCCCTCGGCGCCGCCGGCGCCTCGCGGGTCGAGGAGGTGGCGCTGGTGGCGGCGCTGGCGCTCGCCACCGTGGTGCCGCTGGTGGACGCGCTCGGACGCCCGCTGGGCGGCTTCCACATCCCCGGGTCGGCGCTCTATGTCCAGCAGCTGACGCTCTGGCTCGCCTTCGTCGGCGGCCTCGCCGCAACCCGCCGCGGCACCCACCTGACGCTCTCCACCTCCCAGCTGTTCGCCGAGGGCAGCATGGCGCGCCGCGCGGCGCGGCTGCTGGCGTTCGCGGTGGCGGCGGCGGTCGTGGCGGTGCTCGCCTATGCCAGCGCCATGCTGGTCGCGAGCAACCGCCAGCAGGGCAACGTCCTGCCGGGCGGGCTGCCGGAGTGGATGAGCGAGTGCGTGATGCCGGTGGCCCTCGGCCTGATGGCGCTGCGCTTCGCCTGGGGCGCCGGGGAGGGCTGGCGCGGCCGCGCCGTCGCCGTCGCGGCGATCGGGCTCGCCTTCGGCATCGGCCTGGCGCCGTCCCACGCGGGCGCGCTGGTGTGGCCGCTGGCGCTGGTCGTGGTCGGCGCCGCGCTGCTCGGCGCGCCGGTGTTCGTCGCCATGGGCGGCCTGGCGCTGGTGCTGTTCTTCTCCGACGGCACGCCGGTGGCCGCGGTCTCGGCCGAGGTCTACCGCCTGATCGCCTCGCCGACGCTGCCGGCGATCCCGCTGCTGACGGCCGCCGGCTACGTGCTGGCGGAGAGCGGCGCCTCCTCGCGCCTGGTGCGCTTCTTCCGCGCGCTGTTCGGCGGCATGCCGGGCGGCATGGCGGTGATGGTCGCGGCGGTCTGCGCGCTCTTCACCACCTTCACCGGCGGCTCCGGCGTCACCATCATCGCGCTCGGCGGGCTGGTCTATCCCATGCTTCGGGAGGACGGCTACCCGGAGGCGTTCTCGCTCGGGCTGGTGACGGCGGCCGGCAGCCTCGGGCTGCTGTTCCCGCCCAGCCTGCCGGTGGTGCTCTACAGCGTGGTCGCGAGCAGCAGCCAGAAGCTGAGCGTGCCCGCCGAGTCGCTCTACCTGGCGGGGCTGGTGCCGGGGCTGCTGCTGGTCGTGCTGGTCGCCCTCTACGGCATCCGCGTCGGCCGCAGGTCGGCGACGCGCGAGGCCGCCCCCTTCTCGTGGCGCGAGGTGGTGCGGTCCTGCTGGGCGGCGAAGTGGGAGCTGCTGCTGCCGGTGTTCGTGATCGTGCTCTTCGCGAGCGGCGTCGCGTCGATGGTCGAGACCGCGGCGGCCGCCTGCGCCTACGCGGTGATCGTCGAGTGCCTGGTCAGCGGCGACATCCCGCTCCGCCGCCTGCCGGGCGTGCTGCTCCGGGCGTCGGCGCTGATGGGCGCGGTGCTGCTGCTCCTGAGCGTGGCGATGGGCCTCACCGGGTACCTGGTCGAGGCGCAGATCCCCGACCTGGTGCTGAGCTGGGTCAAGCTGCACATCCACTCGCAGATCGTCTTCCTGCTGGCGCTCAACGGGCTGCTGCTGGTGCTCGGCAGCGTGCTCGAGATCTACTCGGCGATCATCATCCTGGCGCCGCTGATCGCGCCGATCGGCGTCGCCTTCGGCGTCGACCCCATCCACCTCGGGGTCATCTTCCTCGCCAACCTCGAGCTGGGCTTCCTGTTCCCGCCGGTCGGCCTGAACCTCTTCCTCTCCTCGTCGCGTTTCGGCCAGCCGCTGCCGCGCCTCTACCGCCACGTCCTGCCCTTCCTCGCCATCCTCGGCCTCGGCGTGCTGCTGATCACCTACCTGCCGAGCATGTCGCTGGGTATCCTGAAGCTCTTCGGGCGCTGACGGAGCGGCAGGGAGCTATACTGTCGCCACACACCAGGTAGCCCCGCGCCGGAATGCCGCCGGGCCGGCCCGGCCCCGCCATCGAGGAGAGACGGAGCCGGAGGCGGCGCACCGCCTCATCCGGCCGGCGGCTGGCGGCGTAGTACTCGGCGTTGCGAGACGGCGGCGTCGCCGTGCGAGGTGGCTCTGGACTGTAACGGAACCTACCAGGAGGGATGAGATGAAGCTCGAGACGACCATGGCGAGATGGAAGAGGGGGATGAAGATGAACGTGCTGCGATCGATCGGGGCGCTCCTCGTGGCGGCAGCCCTCGCGGTGCCCGCCGCCGCCGCCGCGGGGGCCCAGGCCGGCGCTGCCGCCAAGCCGCCGGCGGCCGCGCCGGCACCGGCGCCGGCGCAGGCGCCCGCGGCTGCGGCACCGGGGCCGGCCGCGATGCCGATGCCGGCACCGAACGCGGCGCTCGACCAGCTCAAGTACTTCGCCGGCAACTGGCAGTGCGCCGGCACGGGTTACCTCGAGGGGAAGGGCCACCCGACCGCCGGCGCGGTGAACATGGCCTGGGACCTCAACGGCTTCTTCATGAGCATGCGCTACGAGGAGAAGAAGACCGGCGTCAACCCGATGCCGGTCACCGCCGTCGAGCACTGGGGCTACAGCGACGAGCTGAAGAAGCTGGTCGCCGGGCAGGTGGACAGCATGGGCGGCTACGGCACCCAGGCGAGCGCGGGGTGGGACGGCAGCGGCATGGTATGGGTCGGGGACTACCACCTGGCGGGCGCCAAGACGCCGAGCCGCGACACCTTCGTCAAGCACGGCGACAACGAGCTCACCCATCTCGGCGAGATCCAGCAGAACGGCGCCTGGGTCAAGCTGGACGAGGAGACCTGCTACCGCGTGAAGTAGGGGCGGGGGCTCCGGTAGACTCGCATGGTGACCAGGCGCGCGCTCTCCTGTGCGGCGTTCCTCCTCGCGCTCTCGCTGCCGGCGCCGGCGGCGGCAGCGGGGGGGAGCGCGCCGTCGCGGCAGCCGTCCAAGGGCTGCGCCTGGCGCCGGATCTCCGACGCCGCGCTCGGCCTCGAGGCGTGGGTGGAGCGGTGCGATTACGGCTTCCGCAAGATCGACTTCCAGGTCGCCGGGTCGGCGCTGGTCATGCGGTTCTCGGACGGCGGCGGCACGGCAGAACCGGTGGTCGAGGTGCTGGATCTCGCGCCGGGCGAGACGCCGGAGGCCGGGATGCGGCGGATCTTCGTCAAGCACACGGACAAGAAGGTTGCCGCGCGCTGCGTGCTGCGGCCCTACACCTACACCGAGGGGAAGGCGCGGGCCGGCGTGCAACGATTCAACTTCGTGCCGGACGCCGCCTACCAGAGGGAGCTGGACGTCAAGGCCAAGGCCGAGGACGGAGTTCCCGATCCCCCCTGCGGCGACTGGGGCGCGGCCCCCGACGGGATCCAGTACTTCGAGGCCCAGCCCGCGAGCGGCGCGCGCAAAGTGCTCTTCGTGCGGGTGGGACAGGACGAGCCGCTCTTCGACGAGGCGACGCTGCGGCTGCTGGCCCGGCGGTAGCGAGGCCGCCGGGGGGCCGCGAGGCGCCGCGCGGGTGAGGCGAGCGAGGAGCCGCGACGAGCCGCGCGGGGAGGTGAGGTCATTGCGCAGCAGACTTCCGCCGGTTGGTATGCTGGCCGCCGCGATGCTCGCCGCGGGCGCGGGGGGTGAGGCCGCCGCCCCGCTCGCCGCGGCCGCGGCGGCGCCCGCCGCCCGGGCAGCCGCGCCGCCCCCTTCGACCCTCGACGCCATGGCAGCCCAGCCCATGCCGCCCACGCCCACGCCGCAGGCCGTCGCCCTCGACTACCCGGCGCTGGCGCGGCGCATCGTGGCGCAGCTGGCGCCGCAGCCGGGCGAGAAGGTGCTGCTGGTCGCCTGGCCGGGGCTGTTCTCCGAGCTGGTGGCGCCGCTGCGCTACGAGGTGATGCGGGCCGGCGGCGTCGACATGGGCTGCTGGACGGTGTTGCCGCTGCCGCCGCCGCCTGCGTCCGGGTTGAACGCGGGCGCCGCGGCGCGGGCCGTGGCCGCCTCCCGCGCCGCGCTCCGCGAGCGGCTGCGCGACGTGGACGCGGCGGTCATGCTGCCGGGGGCGGCCCCGGAGCACCCGGAGTACGCCGCCATGCAGGACGTCCTGCGGGAGGGGCATGGCCGCACCGTCCACTTCCACTGGCTGGGCGGGGGAGCGCCGAGCGCGATCGCGCTTCCCGGCCATCTCCTGCCGCCGGAAGCGGCCATCGACGCCGTCTACCAGCGCGCCGTCCTTCACTCCGACTGCAAGGCGATCGGCGAGGTCCAGCGGCGCTTCGCCGCCGCCATGCGCAAGGGCGAGGTGCGGGTCACCACCCCGGCCGGCACCGACCTGCGCTGGCGCGCGGGCGACCGGCCGGTCAACTTCCAGGATGGCGATGCGTCGGCCGCCCGCGCCCGCCAGGCGCGCGTGCTGATCGACCGCGAGATCGAGATCCCCTGCGGCGCCCTGCGCGTCGCGCCGCTCGAGGACTCGGTCGAGGGCGCCATCGCCTTCCCGCCGGCGGTCTGGGACGGCCGCCAGGTCGGCGCGGCCAAGCTCCGCTTTGCGCACGGCAGGGTGGTCGAGGTCGCCGTCGAGCCGGGACCGGCCGAGCCCGGCACCCGCGCCGCGGTCGAGGCCGAGCTGACCCACGGTGGCGAGGCCGCCCATGCGTTCCGCGAGTTCGCCCTCGGCTTCAACCCCGAGCTGGCGGTGCCCGCCGCCACCCCCTTCGTGCCCTACTACGGCTACGGCGCGGGCGTCGTGCGTCTCTCGCTGGGCGACAACTCCGAGCTCGGCGGCCAGGTCAAGGGCAGCTACGTGCGCTGGAACTTCTTCGCCGACGCCACGGTGAGCGTCGACGGCCGGACGTGGGTGCGCGACGGCAAGCTGCTGCCGCCGTGACCGGAGCACCGGCGGCCCGGGAGCCCCGCCGGCCCGGGAGCCCCGCCGGCCGCCGGCCGCCCTGAACCCTCCCGAACCCTGCCCGGCGATTCTTATCGGACAGGCGAAGCAACGGGCTCCGGCCTCAGGAGCCTGCTCCCGGGTTGCCTGCCACCGCCGCGGCGACGGTGAAGCGCGAGGTCACGGTCCACGGCCCGCCGGCGCCTGCGCCGGCGCCGGTGACGGTGACCACGAGGCGATACTCGCCCGGCGCGAGGCCCTGGGGAGCGCGGAAGACGGCCCGGTAGACGTCGGGGCCGGTGCCGTCTCCGGGCACCCGCCCGGCGAGGCTGATCTCGCCGGCGCCGAGATCGCGGCCGTCGGCGCTTTGGACCTTGGCCTGCGCCGCCAACTCGCCGTCGCCGAGGTTGTAGCCGACCAGCGCCACCGCCGCCTGCTGCCCCGGCGCCAGCACGGGCAGGGCGGCGGGCACGTACGCCCGCTGGCCCACCACGAACGGGTAGGAGGCGTTCTTCTGCTCGCCGCGCGGCAGCTCGCGCAGCACCATCCAACGCCCTGCCGCCTGGTCGGGGAAGAGGGGCGGCAGCAGCACCGGCGCCGCGCCCCCGAAGGCGGGCACCGTCACCACCACCGCGCGCTTGCCGTAGGTGCCGGTGTCGCCGTTGCGCAGCAGCACGCGCACCGAGTAATCGCCCGGCGGCAGCTCGAGATGGCCGAAGAACTTGAGGCCGCCCTGGCGCAGCGCCGGACCGGCCTTCTCGAGGTCGAGCTGCATGCGCTGATCGAACGAGTCCTGGATCGAGCCCTGCGCGTCGACGGCGTTGACGTAGAGCTCGGTGGTCATGGTCTTGCCGCCGCCGCCGGCGAGCAGGGTGGCGCCGTCCGCCTCGACGACCACCGGCACGTAGGCCTTGGCGCCGGCGGTGCGGAACGGCGCCGCCAGCACCGCGGTCTGGATCGAGCCGGAGGCGCTGTTGCTCATCATCTGGTCGGCGGCGGCCAGCAGCTTCTCGATCGCCGGCACCTGCTTGAACGGCCGCGGTGCGTAGTAGCCGGGCTTGTAGCTGATCCGGGCGCCGCGGGGCTCGTTCTTGAGCTTGACCTTGATCGGATGGTACGAGCCCGCGGCGAACGGCCCCTGGGGCTGGAAGGTGAGGACGTAGGTCACCGCCGTGCTGTTCGCCAGCTGCGTCATGGCGTCGCCCAGGTCGTTGAAGTTGTGGTACAGCTCGCCGCCGGTGTCGCGCGCCATCTGGAACAGCGCCGTCTCGCCCCGCTTGCCTCCCCTGTCGGCCATGTCGTCGTCGCCGCGCAGGCCGCCGATGTCGACCGACTCGATGACGCAACCGGAGCGCCGGAACACCTCGAGCATCTTCTCGAGCTGCTGGTTCTCGCTCGTGCTGCCGAAGCGCGTGTCCGACTCGGTCATCCAACCGCCGCCTCTCATGCTGGTGTCGGCGATCAGCTCCTGGCTCGACACTTTCTGGTCGCCTTCGAGGATGGAGCTGTCGAAGCCCTCGGAGAAGAACACGACCATCTTGCGGCCGGCGACGGCATCCATCATGCGGGCCAGGTTGGCGAACGCCTTGGTCATCGCGGTGACGTCGTTGCGGGCCGCCGCCTGGTCCATGCGCTGGTTGGCCTTCGATTCCGAGACCACCGAAGCGAGGAGCGCTTGCAGCTGGGCCAGCTGCATCGCCTGCATGGCCGCCGCCCGGGCGTCCTGGGCCGCTTGCCTCCCGGTCTCACCGGGTTCCCGGGTGGTGGAAGCCATCTGCCCTTCCAGGCCCATGATGGCGTTGTTGGCGGCGTCGACACTGGCCAACATGTGATCCTGCTGGCTGCGGTCGGCCAGGTCGGTGAAGCCGAGGGTCTCGATCGCCTTGACGATCTGCCGCCGGTCGGAGGTGAACCCGAGCGCCAGCTTCATCCCGGAGTTGCTGCCGTAGGTGGCCACGGCCACGAGGTCCGAGGGCATCAGCGTCTTGAGCAGCGACCTGGTCGCCGCCTCGCGGGCCCTCATCACGTACTTGGGCTGGGAGTTCGAGAGGTCGAAGATGAGCAGGAAGTGGCGCCTGCCGGCGGCGGGGATCGGCGCCGAGAGCCGCTGGTTCTCGGGGGCGGACAGGTCGACCATGTCGAAGCCGGTGATGGCCTGCTGCTGGCGCCCCTCCCAGATCTCGAAGTCGGCGGCGGTAAGGCCGCGCACCGGCTCGCCGTTGCGGACCACCTGCACCGGGATCTCGACCGCCGTGACCTCGGTGACCTCCGCGAAGCTCTGGCGGTCCGTGGCTGCGGCGGGCCCCGCGGCGGCGGCCGGCACCGCGGCCGGCGCCAGCGCCAGCGGCAACATCAGTCCCCACGCGAACCCCCGCCTCATCCGGCCCCCGGTCCCCTGGATTCCGATCATGGCTTCACCTCCTCTGGAAGAGCGTCGCGATCTGAGACCATCATACTCCCGATCGACCCAATTCGAGCCTCTCGCGGCCAATCGAGTTGCAGATCGGAGCTATTCCAGCGACGGGATGCCTTCAGGAACTGCCTTAGAAATGACTGGAATGCGTCCCGGACGCAGGAGGTCTTGGGCGAGTCGGTCGCCGAAGAGGCTCGTCGCCGGAGGGGAGGAGGCCAGAGTCTCGAGCAGCGGATCTCCCCCTGGCCGCTGTCTTGGCAAGAGGGTGGCCGGAGAGCCCAGTAGCCGGAGGGGAGGAGGCCCGGGTCTCGGGCGGAGGATCTCCTCCCCATTCTCCCCCTCCGCCCCTTTGGGCGAGGGGTTCCACGGGAACCGGGGGGAAGACTTCAGCCCCTCGCCCAAAGGGGCGGAGGGGGAGAATGGGGAGGAGATCCTCCGCCCGAGGCCCGGGCCGGAGGGAGATTCCCCGGAGGCCAGCGGCCGGCCGGGCCGGGCTCGGAGCGGAGAGCGCGAAGGACGCCCAGCAGGGCGACGGGATTGCCGAGCAGCATGGAGTTGACGATCAGCGAGGGCGGCGACTCGTAGCGGCGGTACAGGGGCCGCAGGCGACGCTGCAGCCGGCGGACGTGGATCCAGTGGACCTGCGGGAAGAGGTGATGGGTGAGATGGGTCGCGGCGGTGAAGTGGTTCACCCACGAGAACAGCCGCCCCGGCCGGGTGCGAGGCTCGTACCAGGTGGCCTGGCGGAAGGGATGCCGCAGGTCGCTCGGCGCGTGATCGGTGAGGTTCATCAGCAGGCTGGCGAGCAGCGCCACCGCCAGCGTCGCCGGCAGGAACAGCGTCAGGGTCTCCCGCCAGCGCAGCGCCAGCAGCACGGCGATCCAGGCCGGGACCGCCCACCGGTTGGCGACGATCTCCCAGTACTCGGCCGGCTTGGTGCGCCGCAGCGCCTGGATGTAGGGAGGCAGCGGCGAGAGCGGCAGGTAGCCCCAGGCCGAGCGCGCGACCTCCGTCGCCAGGTAGCGGCCGAGAGCCAGCCAGCCGCGCAGGCCGGGGGCCTGCTGGAAGCGGGCCAGCGCCAGCTGCGGATCGTCGTCGGGATCGTTGTAGCGATGGTGCTCCCAGTGGTGATAGCGCACCTCGAGCGGGCTGGTGAGCACCAGGATGCCGAGCACCCGCACGCCGGCGTTGGCCCAAGGCCGCGAGAACGGCGGCCAATGATTGAAGTAGTGGATGGCCACGTCCATCGCCAGGCTCGAGTAGATCGCCCAGGGCACCAGGAGGACCGCCTTCCATGCCCAGGGCAGCGGACCGTAGACCAGCAGCAGGGTGCCGGCGATGAGCGCCGCCCACTCGATCACCAGCAGGACGTCGGCGCGGTGCTGGCGGCGGAGGAAGAGCGGATGCCGGCGTTGCAGGCGCATCAGCCGCCGGGCCAGTAGGCGGGCCTGCCGCAGGTCCGCCGCCACCGACGGCGGCGCCGGCCGTGGATCGTCCAGGGGCATTCAGTCTCCGGCCGGCGCCGGCCGCGAGGCGGCGAGGAGCTCGCCCAGGTGCTTGCCCCAGATGGCCGGCAGCGAGTGGGTGCCGTGGCCCCGGGTTTGGGAGGTGATCGGCAGCAGGATGTAGCGGCCGTGCGGGACGCGGCGGATCGCCTCGTCGAGGATGCCGAGCTCCGGCGGATTGATCTGGTCGTCGGCGGAGTTGATGGCGTAGAGCGGGGCGCGGATCTTGCCGAGGTGCGGCAGCGGGTTGTAGTCGCGCGACGCCTCGAACTGGTAGATGACGTCGTTGGCGTCGAGCCGCGAGCGGTAGCGCTCGATCAGGGTCGCGAGCAACGCCTCGGCCTGCGTGCGGGTCGGGGCCTCCTTCTGCCATTGCAGGGGGCTCGACACCATGAACAGCAGGACGTGGATCGCCGAGACCAGGCCGCGCGGCTGGGTCGTGTACTCGCCCTGCTTCCACTCGGCGTCGCTCTCGATCGAGTCGACGATCATCTTGCGCAGCATGCGGTTGCGGCCGGCGATCTCGACCGGCAGGCTGGCCAGCGGCAGCAGGGCGTCCATGAAGTCGGGGTAGGTGGTGCCCCACACCCAGGTGTGCATGCCGCCCATCGAAGTGCCCATCACCAGCCGCAGGTGCTGGACGCCCAGGCACTCGGTGACCAGGCGGTGCTGGGCGCGCACCATGTCGTCGTAGGTGTACTTCGGGAAGCGCATGTGCAGCCCTTCGCTCGGGCGGCTGGACTTGCCGGTGCCGATGCCGTCGGGAAGGATGATGTAGTGCGTCGCCGCGTCGAGCAGCTGTCCGCGGCCGAAGAGCTGGCCGGCGAACGTCTCGGCGAGGAAGGCGCGGCCGCTGCCGGTCGTGCCGTGCAGGATCAGGACGGCGTTGCGCACCACGCCGGCCGCATTCCGGTCGGGCGAGCCGAGGGTGATGTAGTGCAGGCGCAGCTCGGGCAACACCTCGCCGTCGCCGAAACTGAAGTCGTGGAAGGTGCAGTCCGCCTCGACCGGCGCCGGGGCCGCGGCCGGGGCCACGGTCATGGCCGGCGATGCCGGCGCGGCGGGCGCGGCCTTCGCGGCGGGTGCGGCCGTCGCGCGCGCCGGGACCTGGGCCACGGCCGGCGCGAGGAGGGTGGTGCCGGCGAGGCATCCGGCCAGGGCGCAGGCACGCGAAAGGGCGCGGCGGCGCCGGCGCCGCGGGCGGGGCGAAGGCGAGATGCGGTTCATGGCGCCGTTCATGGACGCTCCTCGAGAATGCGCACCCGCAGCAGGCGGTCGAGCTTCGGGAACTCCGCGTCGAGCCAGGCGTTGCCGCCCGCCAGGAGCTTGCCCTGCCGGCCGCCGCGCATGCCGCCGCCCGCCTGCTCGCCGTAGCCCGCGTAGAGCCGGTCGACGGCGTCCATCCCGCTGGCGACGCTGGCGACGCGGCCGATGGGGGCGAATCCCTGGGCATCCAGGCGCGTGTTGTCGGCCAGGTTGACGTAGAGCTGGGTCGAGCGGGTGCCGGGGCCGGTCATCGCGTAGGCGATCGTACCGCGGACGTTGCTCTGCCGCACCGGATCGTCCGGGATCGTGCGGTCCCGCCACGCCGCCATGACCGCGGGGTCGCCGGCGACGCCGAACTGCGCGATGAAGCCGGCCACGACGCGGAAGAAGCGCGAGTCGTCGAAGAAACCGGCCGCGGCAAGGCCGAAGAAGCGGTCGGCGCCATGAGGGGCCCACTCCCGCCGCACCTCGACCACGAAGGGGCCCTGGCTGGTCTCGCAGCGCGCGCGGAAGACCTCCGGCGCCTGGCGCCGCCAGAGCGGATGGGCCGGGTCGAGGAGGGCGGCGCGGGCGTTTTCTTCTTGTGCGCGGGAGGACAGGCCGTCGCCGGGCGGCGCCGCCGATACGGCCGGCGCGGCCGGGGAGGACGGGGAGGACGGTGCGGCTGGGGAGGTCGGCGCGGCTTGGGAGGCCGGTGCGGCTGGGGAGGACGGTGCGGCTGGGGAGGCCGGCGCGAGGAGTGCGGCCGGAGCGGAGGGCGCCGCCGGCGAGGCGGAGCGCGCCGTCGCGCCAGGGGTGCAGGTCGTGGCGACAGCCAGCGACCAGGCAGCCAGGGACCAGGCAGCCAGCGGCCAGGCGACCGACGAGGCAAGCTTCGTTCTCATCGACGCCCTGGCCGTGGCTCCGGCTCCGCATCGCGGCCTGCTTCCAGCCGGCCGGCGGCGCCCTGGCGCGCCTTCGGGGCGGGCTGCGCCGGCGGCTCGGTTGGCGCCTCGTCGAGGCGGATGACCTCCGGGTCCACGGCGCTGCCGCCGGCATGGAGGCGCTCGACGAGGTCCGCCCGGCGTGCCAGCACCGCGCGCTGGTTGACGTAGCCCTTGTCGGTGATCTCGCCGGCGTCGATCGACGGCGGCTCCGCGAGCAGCAGCGCCCGGACGATGCGCCGGCTGCTCGCGGGATACTCGGCATTGTGAGCGGCCAGCCCGTCGCGCAGGCGCCGCCGCACCTCGGGCCGGCGGATCAGCTCGCCGAGCGGCGCGTCGGGAGCCGCGTCGCGGCAGAGGGAGCGGCAGCCGGCAGGATGGGGGAAGACCAGGAGGCCGACCGCCGCCCGGTCGTGACCGGTCACCACCACGTCCTGGGCGACCGGCGCGGCGGCGGCGATCGCCGCGATGCGCAGCTCGCCGACGTGGACCCAGGTGCCCGACGTCAGCTTGAAGTCCTCGGCCAGCCGGCCGTCGAACAACAGCCCCCGCGCGGGGTCTCGCGGATCGGCGAGCTTGCCGGCGTCGCCGGTCCTCAGGTAGCCCTCCTCGTCGAAGACCTCGCCGGGAACGCCGCGGCTCCACTCGTCGCCGCCGGCGGCACGATCCGCCGGTCCCTCGGATCGCCGCCAGTAGCCGGGGGTCACGTTCGGGCCGCGGACGCGCAGCTCGAGCTTGGCGCCGGCCGGCGCCAGCTTGATCTCGGTGCCTGGTCCTGGCAGGCCGATGACGCCGGCCCGCTCGATCGGGAAGTGGACCTGGGTGGCGGTCGGCGCCGTCTCCGTCGAGCCCCAGGCCGACAGCATCGTGACGCGGCGGCCGGTCGCCGCGATCGACAGCCGCTCGAGCGCCTCCCAGAGATGCTGCGGCAGCGAGGCCGCGGCATAGAAGAGCACGTCGAGATCGCGAAAGAAGGTGGCGCGCAGGGCGGCGTCGCCGTCGAGGTGGGGGAGGAGCATGTCGTAGCCGCGCGGCACGTTGAAATGGATCGTCGAAGGCACCTCGCGCAGGTTCGCGGCCGTGATCTCGATCGTGCCGGGAGCCGGTTTGCCGGCGTCGACGTACAGGGTGCCGCCGTTGCGCAGCATCATGTTGAAGTTGTGATTGCCGCCGAAGGTGTGGCTCCACGGCAGCCAGTCCACGATCACCGGCGGCCGCTCCTCGAGGAAGGGCCACATCTGCGCGATCGCCTGCTGGTTCGAGCAGAGCATGCGCTGCGTGTTGACGACGCCCTTCGGCGTGCCGGTCGAGCCGGAGGTGAAGAGGATCTTGGCCAGGGTGTCGGGGCCGACCGCAGCGAAGCGCGCGGCGACGGCGGCGATGACCGCGTCGGGCGGGCGCTCGAGCAGCTCGCCGAAGGCGGTCACCGGCAGGCCGGTGGGCGGCCGGGCGCTCGCCGCGAGCTCGACGCCGCCGGGGAGCGCCGCGCGCGCCGCCGCGAACGCCGGCGCGTAGCGGTCTCCGTCGCCGGCGTACACCAGGCCCGGACGGGTGACCGCGAGGATCGAGCGCAGCTTGGCGTGGTCGCTCGACAGCAGCGAGTAGGCGGGCGAGATCGGCACCACCGGGATGCCCACGTGCATGGCGGCGAGCTGCAGCAGGCCGTTGTCGATGCCGTTCTCGGAGAGGATGGCCACCGGCCGGTCGCGGTCCAGCCCGCGTGCCAGCAGCGCGCCGGCGATCCGCTCGACCGCCGCCAGCGCCGGGCCGTAGGCGATGCGGCGCCAGGGGCCGCGCCCGCCGGACCGATCGCCCTCCTGGCGCTCCCGGCGCTCGTCGCGCTCCCGGCGCTCGTCGCCCTCCCGGCGGTCATCGCGCTCGGCGAGGAAGGTGCGATCGGGCGCCGCCGCCGCCCAGTGCCGCAGCCACTCGCCGAGGCAGCGCGGGTACGGCTCCAGCGCGAGCCGCGAACGCAGCAGCATCCCGCCGCCGGGCAGCGGCCGCGCCGTGACCGCGGCCGGCGCCAGGCGGAGCGGCTTCCGGGGCGGCTTCGGCTTCGGGACGGCCTCGTCGACCGTCGGGGGACGCCGCGACATGGGCGCAGTCTACTGCCCTGCGTCGCCGCCGCCGCCGTCGCCACCGCCGCCGTCGCTGCGGCGCGCGAGGACGCTGTGGCGGCGGCCGTAGGCGAGATAGATTGCCATCCCGAGCGCCAGCCAGATCAGCAGGCGCAGCCAGTTCTCGCCCGGCAGGCTGCACATCATCAGCAGGCAGCTCGCCGCGCCCAGGAGCGGGACCAGCGGCGACCAGGGCACGCGGAAGAGGCGCTCGGCCTCCGGGTGGGCGCGGCGCATCACCGGGATCGCGGCGCAGACGACCACGAAGATGAACAGCGTTCCCATGATCGCCAGGTTCACGATGACGTCGATCGGCAGGAACGCGGTCGAGGCGCCGACCAGCAGGCCGGTCGCCAGGGTGGCCTTGTACGGGGTGCGGAAGCGCGGGTGGACCGCGGCGAAGAAGCGCTCCGGCAGCAGCCCGTCGCGGGCCATGGCCAGGAGGATGCGGGGCAGCGCGAGCAGCAGGACCAGCAGCACGGTGGTGATGCCGGCCACCCCGGCGAGGGCGATCACCAGCTTCGCCCAGCCGAGGCCCACCTGCTCGAAAGCGTTGGCGAGCGGCGCGTCGAGGTCGAGACGGTCGTAGCGGACCATGCCGGTCAGCACCGCGATCACCGCCATGTACAGGCCGGTGCAGGTGACGAGCGACCAGAGAGTGCCGATCGGCACGTCGCGCTGCGGCCGCCGCGCCTCCTCCGACTGGGTGGAGACCGCGTCGAAGCCGAAGTACGACAGGAAGGCGAGCCCGGCGCCGGCCAGCATGCCGAGCGGCCTGCCGCCGGCGTCGGCGCCGCCGAACAGGGTCTTGCCGAAGAGGCCGATGCCGCCCCAGCCGTAGGGCGCGAAGGGGCGCCAGTTCCGGGGGTCGACGTAGAAGGCGCCGACGCCGACCACGAACAGCACCGCGAGCAGCTTGACCACCACCATCGCGGCGTTGAAGCGGGCGCTCTCGCGGATGCCGGCGATCAGCACCACCATCAGCACGGCGACGATCGCCACCGCCGGCAGGTTGACGAACGATCCAGTCGCGACCAGGTGGCCGAGCGCCGGGTCGTAGCGCACCACCGGCCCGGAGACCGCGTGCGGCAGCCGGAGGCCGAACGAGCCCAGCACGCTCTGCAGGTAGCCGGACCAGCCGTTGGCCACCAGCGCGGCGCCGCCTCCGTACTCGAGCACCAGCGCCCAGCCGAGCGTCCAGGCCGGAAGCTCGCCGAGGGTGGCGTAGGCATAGACGTAGGCGGAGCCGGCGACCGGCACCAGCGACGCGAACTCGGCATAGCACAGCGCCGCGAAGAAGCAGGCGACCGCGGCCACCGCGTAGGAGAGCAGCAGGGACGGGCCGGCGGTCTGGCGGGCGATGGCGCCGGTGGTCACGAAGATGCCGGCGCCGAGGATCGAGCCGATGCCGATCGCGGTGAGGTGGACCGGGCCGAGCGCCCGCCGCAGGCGCCCCTCGCCCTCCTGGCGCGCCTCCGCGAGCAGCGTCCGCAGGGGCTTGCGGGCAAACATGCGATGCGCCATGAGGTACCTCGGGGAGCTCGGCTCCGGATGATCCGCGGGAAGGCTGGCTCGAGAGACTGAGAGATCGGCGGAGAGATGGGCCGCGCGCGCCGCCGGTTATTCGGGTACCGGCGCAGGTGCAAGCGCGGGCGCCAGCGCGATCACGCGCAGCGGGCTGCCGCTGCCGCCGACGAGCTTGAGCGGGGCGGCGATGACGACCGCGCCGGTCGGTGGCAGCTGGTCGAGGTTGCGCAGGCTCGCCAGGCCGAAGCGGCCGGCGCCGTGCATCAGGGTGTGACACGGGAACGGCGGGTCGAAGGCGAAGGCCTGGCCCGCGTCGGTGCCGACGGTCTCGACGCCGACCCCGAGGACGTCGCGCTCGTGCGCCAGCAGCTCGACCGCGCCGCGGTGGAAGCCCGGGCTGTGCGGACCGTCGGCGGCGACGTTGAGGAAGTCTCCCTCGCCCGCCTGGCCCGTACGCCGGCTCCAGCCGCTGCGCAGCAGCACCCAGGACCGCGCCGGGATGCGGCCGTGCTCGGCCTCCCAGGCCAGCACCCGCTCGCGAGTGAGCAGGAAGTCGGCGTCGGCCGCCACGTCGGCGGTGACGTCGAGCACGCAGGCGGGGCCGACGAAGCGGCGCGCCGGGATGGTGTCGCAAGCGTTGTCGGGCAGGTCCTTGCCGGTGATCCAGTGGATCGGCGCGTCGAAGTGCGTGCCGGTGTGCTCGCCCAGGCGAATGGCGTTCCAGTACCAGGCCGGGCCGCGCTCGTCGTAGCGCGAGAGCACCTCGACGGTGACGCCCGGCGAGGCGGCGAACTGCGGCGGCAGGCCGATGACCGGCGTCTCCGGCCCGAGCGGCTGCGTCAGATCGATCACCCTCACCTGTCCGGCCTCGAGCGCCTCGACCAGCTGCGCCAGGATCTGCGTCATGGTCTGTCTCCTGTCTGCTTCTAATCCTGCAACCTTTGGCGCCCCCGAGCCGCCAATCCAGCGCTGCGATGTGGCTCTCGAGGCCTACTCAAAGCGTCTATCGGATCGCCCCCCGCAGCCCCTCGGTCCCCTTCCTCCCTGCTGGGATGCCGCGACTGGCGACAGGCGGAGCCGCGGCCACCCCTCCGGGGGGGAAGGGGACGCCCCCTCCCTCCCTCTCGCTATCGGCTTTCATTCTTGCCGCCCGGCCCGCCGCCCGCACCGCCGCGCGGCAGCCCGCGCAGGTGGCGCTCGAACTGGAAGCGGTTCTCGAGCAGGTGGAGGTCGATGAAGTAACTCGCCGGCCCGACGGGCTCGACCTTCGCGACCAGCACCGCGAGCTCGCGCGCCGCCAGGGCCTCGCGGCAGGCGGCGGCCAGGCTGGCGGGGGTGCGGCAAGTCCCGGTGCGTGGCACACCCGCGGCGGCGGCGATCGCCGCCAAGTCGCTGCCGGTGGCGGTGGCGGTCGAGAAGCTGCGGCCGACCGACAGCAGCACCTCGTTGTCGAAGACGACGTGCAGCAGGTTCGGCGGCCGGTGGCGCGCCAGGGTGGTGAAGGTGCCGAGGTTCATCAGCACCGAGCCGTCGCCGTCGAGCGCCACCACCTCGAGCTCCGGCCGCGCCAGCGCGATCCCCAGCGCCACCGAGGAGGCAAGCCCCATCGAGTGCTCGACGTAGAAGAACCCCGGCCGGTGACCGAGCGAGAAGAGCTCGGCCGGCGCCGCGCCCATGTTGGTGACCACCACCCGCTCGGCGAGCAGCGGATAGATCTCCCGCATCGCCTCGAGGCGCAGCATCACTCCTCCCACATCAGGTCGCGGCAGAGCAGCAGCGCGACCGGCCGCAGGCTCGCCTCGGCCAGCGTGAGCGCCTGGCGCAGCCGCGCCGCCACCTCGTCGGCCCGCGCCAGCATCAGGTAGGGGATGCGCAGCGCCCGCAGCAGGTCCTCCGTCACCCCGCCCCCCTCGGTCTGCCACGGGTGCTCCTCGCCGAAGCCGCCGCGGTAGCTCACCAGCATCAGCAGCGGCACGCGGTAGAGCTGGGCCAGCGAGACGATGCCGTTGACGCTCGCCAGCAGGCCGTGGTTCTGCATCAGCATCGCCGACCGCACGCCGGCAAGGTGCGCGCCGACCGACACCCCGACCCCCTCCTCCTCCTTGGCCAGGCGCACCAGCGTCATGTCCGGGTCCGCTTCCGCCAGGCTCACCAGGTGCACCAGCCAGGTCTCCGGCAGCACCGAGAGCAGCCGGACGCCGCACCCCTTGAGCCCCTCGTACAGCAGCTGCGAGTTGGCGGCGGATACCGGCATCGGATTGCCCTCGGCCCCCTCGATCCCCCGGGCCGTCGTGACGCAAATGGCCGGTGCAGTATAGCCGAGCGACGGGACGCCCGGGACAGCTGCGATGGCGAGGATGCCGGGGCTCATTGACGCCCCCCGGTCCCTTAGAGCCGGAGAGCTCTTCCGGGGCCGCCGCGCTCTTACAAGGCAGCAAGGTCGAAGCGCTGCCCAGGCCTGCTGGTCAAACCCCTGCCTCGGAGTTACCCCGCCGTTGCTGAAGGCTGGAGTATCACCGATCGAGAAATTATCGGCATTGATCCTGATTCACATGTTGTCAGCACCGAGGTCGACTCGCATGGAACATTGATACTGAACACTGCCGGGAAGAGCGAGGGCATCGGCAGCAAGGCCTACTCTCTGCCCGGGGCGATGGGCGTTGCGCCTTCGGGCAGCGTAGCAGCTCATGTCGCCTCTCCGGTCGAGCTCCGTCGACCCGGACTGCTCAAGGTTGCCGTGGGCAACAAAGAGCGAACCTTCACGGTCCTCGATTCGTATTGCTCGACTTCCTCTCAGAGGTAGGCGGGGCGGCGGTCAGTTCCACTTCAGGCCGCGGAGCTGGTCCAGGTTGACGTTGCCGCCGCTCAGGACACAGGCGACCTTGGCGCCGCGCGGGGCGCGCACCAGGCCGTGGAGGAGGGCGGCGACGGGGGCGGCCGCGGCGCCCTCGACGACCAGCTTGGCGCGGGACATCGTCCAGAGCATGGCCGCGAAGATCTCCTCGTCCGGCAGGGTCACGATCTCGTCGACGAAGCGCCGCACCACCTCGAAGGTGGTCTCGCCGACGCGCTTGACCCGCAGGCCGTCGATGATGCAATCGACGCGGTCGAGCGTCACCACGCGGCCGGCCGCGACGCTGTCCCGCATGCCGGGCGCTCCCGAGGATTCGACGCCGACGATCCTGGCGTCCGGCCGGATGCCCTTGACCGCCATCGCCACGCCGGAGATCAGGCCGCCGCCGCCGATCGGCACCACCACGACGTCCACCTCTGGCCAGTCGCGGACGATCTCGAGCCCCAGGGTCCCCTGGCCGGCGATCAATTGCAGGTCGTCGAAAGGATGGACGTAGGTGAGGCCGCGCTCGCGCACCAGCTCCTGCGCCCGCTCGTTCGCCTCGTCCCAGATGGTGCCGTGCAGCACGACCTCGGCGCCATAGGCGCGGGTCGCGGCGATCTTCGAGGGCGTCGCATTCTCGGCCATCACCACCACGGCATGGATGCCGTGGATACGCGCCGCCAGCGCCACCCCCTGCGCATGATTGCCGGCCGAAGAGCAGACCACGCCGCGGCGCCGCTCGTCCTCCGTGAGGTGGGTGAACTTGTTCAGCGGCCCGCGGATCTTGTACGACCCGCCGCGCTGGAAGACCTCCGCCTTGAGCCGCACCTCGAAGCCGGTGAGCTCGCTCAAGGTCGCCGACGTGAGGAGAGGCGTGTGATGGATGTGCGGCGCGACGCGCGCGTAGGCCGCTGCGAAGACTTCTGGCCCCAGCGGCATGCAAGACATCATGCTGGGTCCGTCCGCGCGAGTCAAGGTCCGGCGGCCGGCCGTGGCGTCCCGCACGCAGATCGCGCCGGATCGTCTATGCTGGTGGCGCTGCGGAAGCCCGCATGGGGAAGGTCGCTGAGGACCGCGCGCACCCGAGGATCGAATGACGCCAGATCGCCTTGACGCCGATATCCGGCAGCTCACGCGGCAGGTGGAGCGGGACATCTGCTTCTTGTACCACAGCCAGGCTGAATACTCGTACATCATGGGCGACCTGCCCTTCGACGTGATGTTGTCCCTTCCGTACTGGGAGTACATCGCCTCTCCGGATGGCGGAGAAAGATCGGACCCGGTCGATCGCAGCTTCCTTCGCGACGGCTGCCTGGTCATGATCTTGGCGATGGCCCAGAAGGACCTGGAAGATGGAGAGGCCTGCATCGGCCCGCATGTCGGCGAGTGCAGGGCGGCGCTCGCGCGGCTTGCCGTCGAGGACGAATACACGGCGAAGCTGGTGCGGACGGTGCGGATGTCCCTGGACCTGGCGGAGCGGAACGACGGTGATCTGCGTGAGCTCCGCGAGCTGACTTCATGGGTGCATGAGCATTACGTGCGAGGCTACTTTCGTAGGATGGTCAAGTCGTTCATGGGCGAGGAGCTGCATTTCGCCGCCATGGACGGCGATCTGGCACGAGCGCAGTACGCGATCGCCACGGGCGCGCCACTCGACCGGTTCGACGAGACGGGTTTGACGCCGCTGCACCATGCGGCACGTGCTGAGCACCTCGAGGTCATGGACCTGCTGATTCGCCTGGGTGCCGATGTCAACGCACATGATGAGTCCACGATCGGCAACACTCCGCTGGCGGACGTTGCCGGCAGCTGCTCGCTGGCCGTGGCACGGAAGCTGGTGGAAGCTGGCGCCGACCCGACGATCCGGGGTTGGATGCAGCTCAACGCCCTTGACCGTGCCGCGCAACGCCAGCGCGGCGAAGGTCCGGCCGTGAGGGAACTGCTGCTTGCGGCAGTCAAGGACCCACGCCCGGGAAAGCGTTGAGCTACCGTTGAGGGTGCGAACTGACGTCGTGGAGTCGCTGGCGCTCCGGCCGCTGCGGACCCCCTGGCCGCGGTCACCCGCGCTGAGGCTCGCTACTGAAAGTAGCCGTTTACATCGAGGATCAGCTGAACCGTTCCCAGCGAGACGTTCTGCACCACGATGCTGCCGTAGTACGTGCCGAGAACGGCATTGTTGGCCCGTGTCTGGCCCGTACCGAAGTCAATGACGCTGGTCGCCGGCGCGAAGGAGAGTCCGGACGAGTAGAGCTTCAGGAAACCCGGGGCCGTCGGCTGGGTGACGGTGACGTTGACCGAGAGCGCCTGGGCGCTGGCTGGTACACCGCAGACGCCGGCGAGCTGGAAACTGCGCGTCGTCGAGGGCTGAAGCGCAGGCGCGCCCAGAGGGCCGGCGGTTCCCCTGGTATCGACCAACCGACATGGCGGAACGGTGTAGAAGCCTTCTTGCTGGTACGCCACGCTCACCGCATGGTTGGCAGCCGGCATCCACAGGTAGTTGCCGGTCGACGGGCTCAGATCGCTGCTGGTGCCGCTCCAGCCGCTGACGACCCAGCCCGGCGCCGGGCTGGCCGTGACCTGCACGACGACACCGCTGAAATAGCTCCCTGTGCCACAAGCGGGGGAGCTCGCCGGTGCGGTTGCCGGATCGCTGCCCGACCCGGTGTGCCTCACGCTCAGGGCATAGCAAGCTCGATAGTAAACGCCGACCGACCAATCCATCGCCGGCATGTTCAGCGTGTTGGCGCTGGCGGTGCTGCCATCGTCGAGGGTGCCGCTCCAGCCGGTCACCACCGAGCCCGCCGCCGGGGACTCGGTGAGCTGGATCGGAGTGCCGGCCGTGAACCTCCCGCTCGGACAGCCGCTGGAGCCCGGAGGTGAGGCGACGGGATCGCCTCCCGAGCCGGTATGGATCAGGCCGAGGGCATAGCAGGTGTTCGACGGGCTCAACCAGCCGGCGATCCAGGGGAAGGTGACCGCAAACGCCCCGTCGACGTCGCGGTTGGCATAGTCGCAGCTGTTGAACGGATCGGGGCCGCAGCCGCCGCTGAGCTGGCCAACCACCTGGCCGCTGGCGAGCAGCACCGGAGACCCGGAGCTGCCGGGGAAGGTGGCGCCCTGGACGAGGGTTTGATAGAGGAAGTTCGGCTGCGGCCACCCTGCGCAGACACCCGTGTTGCCGCTCTGAAAGGAACCCTGCGTAAATTGCTCCGGCTCCGTAAAGCCGGAGTACACAGGGAAGGAGAGCCGGTAGAGCGCCGTGCCCTGCTGCAGTGCGCCAGCATCGGCGTTCCAGCCGAGGAAGGTGCGGCCCGCGGGCAGGTTGTCGAGCTTGACGAAGGTGAAGTCCGAAGTGGTTCCGGTGGCCAGCAGGGTCGAGCCGTTGGCCCTGGGCTCCGTGCTCTCGGCGGGTACCGGGCCATCGCACGAGCTGGTGTAATAGTCGAACGTCGCCTCCAGGCTCGACGCGGCTGCCTGGTCGGAGAAACAATGGTGGGCGGTCAACAGGTAGGGCACGAAGTCTCCGGCGCTGTCGTTGAGCAAGCCGCCCGAGCACAGGAACCCTTGCCCGTTCTCGACGAAGAGCAGCTGGGCCATGGCATGGCGATAAAGCTCGATCTGGGGCAGGACGGCGTCGCCGACACAGCTCGAATCGACGAGACAGCTCACACTCCCTCCTACGGCGGAGCGAGCGGTCGCGCCGAAGATGGGCGTCTTGCGGGGGTCGAGATCGACGAGCTCCATCACCTCGGGGATCGTGAAGCGGGCCTCGGCCGAGCCGGGTGGAACATGGACCTCGAAGAGCAGCGACTCTCCCTTGACGCTTGGCGTCCACAGGTCTCCCGCGGGCGACAGGAGCTCGAGACCGAAGGCGCGCGGCTCGCGGCCCTTGGCGGCCACCCACATCCGGGTGCCGGCGGGCAGGCGGACATCGGCGAGATGAAGGCGCAAGCGATAGGCGTCCTTGACCCGCACATGGATGCCCCAGGCCAGGCCGCCCGTCCCGGAGCCGGCGAGGACACCACCGGCGAAACGCCGAGGTCCGGTGTCGCCGGAGACCGCGGTGAACCAGACGGCGGCAGGTGTGGGCAGGCTGCGGGGGAAGCCGGCCATGACCGGTAGCCTACCGGCGGCGTTCCAGGCCGCGAGGACCGCCAGACGGTCGGCGGCGCCGACGCTGGCAGGTGGCAGGTCCGCCATCGGGGCCGCGGCCAGCAGCTTGGCGAGCGGTAGGCGCGGAGCAGGCGAGGTCTGGGTGGTGGGAACAGCCGGCATTTGAGCCGGTCCCAGGCTCTGGGCCAGGCCGGCCGAGACGGGAACGGACAAGGTGATCAGCAGCGCGCCGGCCCGCATGGGGAAGCCGATGGACATGGCAAGATCCTCGCGAGGTCGCGTTTCTCGGCGTCCAGCAGAGCGCGACCCCGCTGGCGGTTCTCCGGCCGACTCAAAACATCTCAATTATACCTTGATTGCGCTGACGGCAAGCCGCGTGGCCCCGGGATCAGGGTTGCCGAGCGGCGCGCAGGAGCACCATCGCCACGAGGGTGAGGAGGAGCAGCGAGGAGACGCCGAGGAACAGCAGCTTCAGCGAGGTGGCGGCGCTCGCGACCCGGATCCAGGAGGCTTGCAGGGCGTGCGCGCCGCCGGCGGAGTAGCGGCGGAGCTGCGCCAGCTGCACCAGGTTCTCGCTCCAGTCGGCGACGACGGTGATTGCCACCGGCACCATGATCCATGTCGGGCTGAATGGTCTGCCGAGACTGCTCCAGGCGAGCAGCAGGCTGGCCGCCAGGGCGCCGCCGTAGAGGAACGGGAAGACCAGGTCCACCTCTAAAAAGCGCTGCTCCGCCGGCAGGGCGCCGCCGACAGCTCTCCAGTAGCGGTCGACCGCGCCGGCATCGTAGCCGAAGCGTTGGTCGAGCGGCTTGCGATCGCAGGGATGCGGGGCGGAGCTTGCACGCTCTTGGACCTCCTGGTGATGAGTAACCTTCGTCATGATCGCAACGCCGCCGACAAGGACCGCGGCCGGTAGCGCGATCATGAAGATCGCCCGGAGGATCAGGTTGGCTGTGATCACGACGATGCCCTCGCACCTGCCTTGACGCAATCCTTCCGCAGCGCCTGGATCTGCGCGTCGACGTCGGCAGGGAGCGGAGTGGTCACGCCGAGGTCCGCCAGGTACTGCTGCAGGTCCGGCAGGCACGCCAGGAAGGCAAGCACGTTCCGCGGCCGGTAGGGCTGGCCCTCCAACCTCTCGAAGTGCTTGGGATCCGACCGGGGGTCCGCCTGGATCCGCTGGATGACGGAGGGGTCCAGGGACATCTCGTCGCCGGCCAGCGTCCGCTTGCCGAGGCCGCGGCGGAAGCGGATCAGGTCCGCGAGCTTGTAGTAGGACGGCTCGGGATAGAGCTTGTCGTACGCCCAGGGCCGGTAATGGTTGATGAAGTCGGGGTCCACGGCGAGGCCGTACTGCTCGGCCTCGCCGAGCATCCATTTGAGCGCCACGTTGGCCAGGCCGTCGTGCACGAAGCCGCCGCCCACGTTCGAGTGCACGCCGGCGAACCAGCGTTGCTTCAGGGATTGGCTGGATCGATGGCGCATCCAGATCTCGGGCCGGAAGTCATAGCGCGCCTCGTCGATGGCGAGGGCCTGGCGTGCGTTGCCGACGCAGGCGGCCGGCTGATCCTCCAGGTAGAAGGTATGGCTGACGGTCGAAGCGCGTAAGGCCGCGCGCCGTGGCCGCCCCGCGGCTGAAGCCGAAGACGAAGACCTCGTCGCCGGGCTGGTAGTTGAGCACGAGGAAGGTGAGGGCGCTCTCGATGTTGGCTTCGAACCCGGCCCCCTCGACGCCGCCGAGGGTCCGGTCGGTCTGAAAGAGCAACCGGTTCGCGGCGCCCGGATACCTGGTCAACGATCCGACGCCGACCTCGTAGTACGTGATCTGTTCGCGCCTGGTCGCCGGATCCCAGGGCAGAACGGCGCGGGAAAGCTTCAGCACGTTGGTTGGCTTGAGGACGGCCTGCCCCTGGTCGCGGCGCTTCTCGTCGAAGTCGCTGTTCGAGGTGCCGTCGTGGCACAGCACGAGCCGGCGTGGCGTCAAGGTCGATGCGGCGCGGACCTGCGGCACGCCAGGTTGTGGGTCTTGCATGGCAGTGAGCCTCCAACCGGTCGCCGGAAGGCACAGGCAGGTCAGCAGCGCCGCGAGCGGGAGGGCGCCGGCGCCGAGCTGCATCCGACTGGAGCACCGGCAATGCATGTAGTAGCTCCTCCTGGCTCTTCTGCGGCGGGACCGAGAGACAGGTTCGCGACCGAGCCCGAGTCGTCAGAGAATCAGAGAAGTAGCTTTCCAGTAAATTTATCGTAGCGGTCGGGTACTGTCAATAGGTCACGAGGATGCTTCGCCCGACCTCACCGCTCGGCGCTGCCGCCGAACGCGAGGGCGGCGAGGTCGCGCACCAGGTTCTCGGCGGAGAGGTGGGGCTGATCGATCTCGAGCTTGCGGCGGTAGTGGGCGCCGACCTCCTCCATCAGGTCGTAGCGGGCGCGGGCGCCGAGGCGGTCGGCGCGCAGGCAGAGGTCGAGCAGCAGCTCGCGCTCCTCGAGTGTCAGGCGGTGGCGGATGCGGCGCAGCGTCCCGGGATCGGCGAGGGCGTTCGGGCGCTGGACCGCGGGGAGGCGGGCGGCGCGCGCGGCGGCCGCGTCGCGCGCGGCGGCGGCGGCGCGCTCGCGCACCACCAGGGTGTCGGCGAGGATGTCTCCCAGCCGGCGGCGGTCGCGGTCGAGGAGGGCGCACAGCCCTCCCGCGCCGTAGAAGACCGGCAGGAAATCGAGGGCGCGCACGATGTTGCGCAGCAGCGACTGCTCGACGGTGATCGGCAGCCCGCGGCCGTCCACGACCCGCAGCCCCGCGAATCGCTTGCCGGGCGTGCGGCCCTGCCGCCTGGTCTCGAAGTAGACGTGATAGCCCCAGGTCAGCGCGAAGCCGAGCGTGGTCACCGCCGCGGCGCCGATGCCGCGCGGCAGGACCAGGTTCAACACCACCGCGAGCACCGCGATCAGCCCGGTCAGCAGGATGAAGTCGACCATCAGCGCCAGGAAGCGGCTGCCCACCCCCGCGGGGACGAGCACGATCGGCACGTGCTCGGGGGTGAGGATGCGTCGCTGGCGGGTCACGGGCCGCTCCCTCCGTCGCCGCCCGCGCCCTGCCGGCGCGGCAGGAAGAGGAAAAGCACGAGCGACGCGAGAAGGGTCGCCGCCACCGCGATCTTGAGCGGATAGGGCACGACCTTGGCGGAGAACTGCGAGAACGACCCCTCGATCAGGCCGGCGATCACCAGCAGCACCATCACCGCGGTCATCATCCGCCAGACGCGCGGGAAGACGAGGCGCACCGCGGCGCCGCGCGACAGCTCGCCCGGCAGCAGCAGGGCGCGACCGGCCACCATCCCGGCGGCGCCGGCGAAGGCGATGGCGGCGGTCTCGAAGGCCCCGTGCGGGCCCACCCAGGCGAAGAAGAAGAGACCCACGCCGTCCAGCGCATAGCTGGCGCCGATCGCCCCCAGCAGGACGCCGTTGTAGAAGAGCAGCGGGATCGCGCCCGCCAGGGTGAGGGCGCCGAGGCTGAAGACCAGGAAGGCCACCTGGATGTTGTGGGTGTAGAGCTGCGAGCCGAAGACGGCGGCCTGGGCGACGGTCGCGATGCGCTCTCGGTGCCGCTCGATGTGCTCGACGCGTGCGCGGGGGCTCTCGGTCAGGAACTGGCGCGGGACGAGCTCCTCGGCGGCGCCCGGGCGGACGACGGCGGCGGTGGCGCCGAACAGGGCGCCGAGCAGGAAGGTGCCGGCGGCCAGGGCGACCGCCGCCGCCTCGCGCCGGAAGGCGGCGGGCACCTCGCTGCCCAGCAGGCGGCCCACCCGGCCCGCGAAGCGCGGCAGCTCCCGCGCGATGCCGCGGCGGCGCTGCCGGTAGATGAAGCGGTAGCCGCGCCCGACCAGGGCGTTGAGGCGCCCGAGCAGGTCGGGGTTGGCGGTGAGCGAACGGGCGCGGTTGAGGTCGGAGGAGACCATGCGGTAGAGGCCGAGCAGCTCGCGCATCCCGGCCGGCCCGAGCTCGCGCTCGGGGGCGCGGTCGGCCACGTCGAGCAGCTCCGCCAGGCGCCGCCAGCGGTCTTCACGCTCCCAGGCCCACCGTTCGACGTCGATCATCGGCTGGTCTCCGTTGCCATCCCGGCTCGATCGCTAGAGCAGCTGCCGCCGCTTGATCTCGAGATAACCGTTGACCGCCGCCAGCCCCACCTCGCCGGGCGGCGCCTCGATCACCAGCGCGCCGCGGCGGCGCAGGTCGGCGATCACCCGCCGGCGTCCGAGCACCAGCTCCCGGGCGACCAGCGTGCGGCAGAGCTCCGGCTTGTCGGCTGGCAGCGTCCGCGCCGCCGCCGCCAGCCCCGGGTCCGAGAACACGACGATCAGCGGCAGGTGCTGCGGCAGCAGCATGGCGGCGGCGCGCAGCAGGTCGCCCTCCTCGTTCAGCTCCGGCAGCGCGGTGAGGACCAGGATCAGGGCGCGGCTGCGCAGCCGGCGCCGCAGGTGGCTCGCGAGCGCCAGGTAGTCGGTGTGCCGGTACTCCGGCTCGAGGTGCGCCGCGAACCCGGTCACCCGGCCGAGGTGGGCGGCGCCCCGGCCCTGGGCGATGCCCGACTCGACGGCGTCGGCGAACGACAGCAGCCCCATCCGGTCCTCCATGCGGTCGGCGATCGAGGCGATCAGCACCGCGGCGTTGACCGCGTGGTCGAGGCGCGTCAGCTGGGCCACCCGCGCCGCCATGCGGTGGCCGCGATCGATGCAGACCAGCACCTCCTGCGAGCGGTCGAGCCGGTACTCGCGGGTGATCAGCTTGCCGAGGTGGGCCGACGCCTTCCAGGCCACGTCGCGGAAGTCGTCGCCGGTCACGTACTCGCGCAGGCGGTCGAAGTCCCTGCCCTTGCCGAGGCGCGGCCAGACGCGGGTGCCGAGGCCGCGCAGGTAGAGCTGGTCCAGCCGCGCCCGCAGCCGCCGCACCGCCTCGAGGTCGGGGATGACGGTGATCTCGGCGGCCCGCGGCTCGGCGGCCGTGACGATGCGTTCGGCCCAGCCGGCGAGCGAGGCCTCGACCCAGGGCGGCGCCAGCCGGGCGCTGCCCCGCGCCACGGCCCGCACCGGCAGCTCGAGCCGCAGCACCTCGCCGGGCCGGCAGAGGCCCTCGGCGCGGCCCGCCGGGCGGTCGAGCAGCTCGGGCCAGACCTGCCGCACGCGCAGCCGGACCGCGCGCGCGAGCGGCCCGCCGGCGGCGAGTCCGAAGACGACGACCTCGGCCGCGCCGAGCGACAGCACCAGCTCGGCCGGCCGCTCGACGCGGAGCTCGAGGCGGCCGAGCCGCCACGCCTCGGCGCCGGCGGCCGCCACCGCCGCGGCCAGCGCCAGGGCCAGCAGCGGCGCCAGCTCCGGCGCCAGCGGCACCAGCAGCGCCGCCGCGCAGAGGGCGAGCAGGGCGCGCACGAAGCGGGGGCCGGGGCGGATCATGCGCGGGGCGAGAGGAGCGAGCGGGACACTAGCGCGGCACCGCCACCCGCTCGAAGATCTGGCGCAGCACGTCGGTCAGGCCGACCCCTTCCATCTCGGCCTCGGGCGTCAGGATGACGCGGTGGGCGAGCGCCGGCGCCGCCATCTCCTTGACGTCGTCGGGGGTGACGAAGTCGCGGCCGCGCAGCAGCGCCAGCGCCCGGGCGCTCTCGAGCAGCGCCAGCGAGGCGCGCGGTCCGGCGCCGATGTGCACGGCGTCGTGGGCGCGGGTGGCGGAGACGACGCCCAGGATGTAGCCGAGGACGTCGGCCTCGACGCGCAGCGCCGCGGCGGCCAGCCGGCAGTCCAGCAGCTCCGCCGGCTGCAGCACCGGGGCGAGCTCGGCGACGGCCTGGTCGTGCAGCCGGCGCCCGGCGGCATAGGAGGCCAGCATCCGCGCCTCGTCGTCCCACAGCGGATAGCCGATCGAGATCTTGAGCAGGAAGCGGTCGCGCTGCGCCTCGGGGAGGGGATAGGTGCCCTCGAACTCGACCGGGTTCTGGGTGGCGAAGACGGTGAAGATCGGCGAGATCTCCCGCCGCTCGCCGTCGGTGGTGACCGCCCGCTCCTGCATGGCCTCGAGCAGCGCCGCCTGGGTGCGCGGCGGCGTGCGGTTGACCTCGTCGGCGAGCAGCAGGTCGGCGAAGATCGGGCCGGGGCGGAACTCGAAGTCGAGGCTCTTCTGGTTGAAGATGTTGGTGCCGGTCAGGTCGGCGGGCATCAGGTCGGGAGTGAACTGGATGCGGCGGAAGCGGCAGCCGATCAGCCGCGCCAGCACCAGCGCCAGGAGCGTCTTGGCGGTGCCGGGGACGCCCTCGAGCAGGCCGTGGCCGCCCGCGAGCAGGCACACCAGCAGCTGCTCCTTGACCTGCTCCTGGCCGATGACGACCTGGTCGAGCCCGGCGCGCACCGCCTGCATGCGGGCCGCCGCTTCACCTGTGCTTGGCATCGTCCCATCTCCTGAAGGCCTGGTTGAGGGTGTCTAGCAGACGGTCGAAGGCCGGGCGCGGCAGGTCCGGTTCGGGCCGCGAGGCCGCCGGCAGGCTGGTGCGCGGCGCCGGCAGCTCGGCGAGCGACAGTCCCGGGGCGAGGTCGGCGGCGCGCGCCGCGAGCGCCTCGCCCTTGAGGCCGGTGTCGGCGGCGACCGTGCGCACGAAGCTGTCGTGGTAGAGCCGGAGCGCGTCGGCGCGGCCGAGGGCCCGGTCGTAGAGGTCGGCGAGGGAGTCGAGGAGCTCGACCGCGTCGGAGCGGACGTCGCGGTCCTCGCGGTCGGGCGGCCCGACGCGCACCGCGGCGCGCCACCAGGCGGCGGCGCCGGCGGCGGTGAGCAGCAGCAGCAGCGGTCCCAGGCCCCAGCTCGCGAGGATCTCGAGCATGCCCGCGCTCTCCTCGGCGCCGTGGCCGCGCTCGTCGAAGAAGACCGGCCTGCGGCGATCATCGCCGTCGCCGCTGGCGCCTGCGCCGGCCAGGGCCTCGAGCAGGGCGAGGTGGTCGCCCCGGCCGAGCAGGCGGTTGTGGAGGACCTCGGGGCAGGCGAGCAGCACCAGGTCGCCGGCGCCGAGCGCGAGGCGGGCCACGATCGGCGCATCGCCCTCGAGCCACAGCGCGTGCATCCCGGCCAGCGCCGGCCCGGCGAGCGTGCGCGGCGGATCGGGCAGCAGGCGCCGCACCCCGGGCCAGATCGGGAACGACTTGCGGGCGGCGACGGCCGCGTCCGGCCGCCCGACCTCCACGGTGCCGAGGTCGCCGGCGACCGCCAGGACGAGGCGCCCGCCCTCGCGCACCCACTCTTCCTCGGCGGCGGTAAGGAGCGCCTGGGGCCTGGCGCTCCCGCCGGCCCTGCCGCCCTGGCCGGCCTTGCCGCCCTTGGCTCCCTTGGCGCCCCCGCCCTGGTCGCCGCTCTCGTTGCCGTCTTCGTCCTCGTCGCCCTCCCCGGCCGCCAGGCGGCGCGCCATCGCGGCGAGGCGATCGGCGTCGGGCTCGACGCGCAGCAGGACGGCGCGCGGCGGCAGCGGCGTGGACTCGAGGCGGCGCGTCAGGACCGCGACCTTGGCGCTTCCCGGCTGGCCGGCCGCTCTCGCGGAGAGGTAGGCGAAGGCGAGCGACAGGCCGTCGTCGCCGGTGTTCCAGACCGATCCCGCCGGGAAGACATCCCGGGCCGCGCGCCGGTCACTGCCGACCCAGACCAGGGCCGCGACCAGGTACGCCGCGACGGCCACGGCCGGCAGCGCCCATTGCACGGGCGAGCGCGCGGGGGTCAAGCCGGTGAGCCCCCCAGATCGCGGAGCAGCCGGCGCGCCAGCGCTTGCGAATCCGCCAGCGCCTCGGGAGAGCTGCGGTCGCGTCCGTACCACTCGCGCTCGAAGTGGCGGGTCATCTCGACGAGGGCCGGCCGCCACGAGGTAGACGGCGGGATGGTGGCGATGTACTCCCAGTTCGTGCGCCCCTTGCGGTAGTGCAGGACGCCGCGCTTGTAGAGCGTCACCAGGACGGCGTGGTACCAGGCGCGAATGGCTTCGCGGAACCGCCCCGCGGCGGCCAGGTCGCGCGCATAGCTCTCCCACTGGCCGGAGGCGCGCGAGAGCGGGTCGTCGTCCTGCGCCGGCGCCGGCATCGGCGCCACCGTCGCGGCGTCCGGCGCCCGGCGCCGCTGCCGCCGGCGTGCCGCCTGGACGGCCATGGCCAGCATCGCCAGCGCCAGCAGCACGGCGAGGAAGACCACGGCGCGAAGGCTGAACACCGGCCGCCGTCCCCGGGCACCCAAGAGGAGGTGCCTGAGCCAGCGGTCCAGCCAGTCCCGCAAGCCCTCCCACAGCCTGGCGAGCATGCGGGCGGCCGGCCGCAGGAAGTCCCGTAAGGCGGCGAGCACCCCCTCGCCGACGCCCGGATCGGGAAGGTTGCCGCCGGCCGGAATCTTCGCCAGCTCCTGGCTGCGCCGCAGCCGCTCGAGGAGCGCCGCGTCGGCCCGCGGCATGGCTGCGGGCGCCGTCGCGGGCGCCGTCGCGGGCGCCGTCGCGGGCGCCGAGGCAGCGCCGGCTGCCGGCGCCGTCTCGGGGCCCTCGGGCAGGGCGCCGATCAGCCGCGCCAGCGGCAGGGCCGCCCTGCCCGCGGCGGCGCGATCGCGCGCGGCGGCGAGCGGCCGCAGCACCGAGAGGTCCGGCTCCAGCTCGTCGGCCGCGTCGGGGCCGAAGGCGACGCGCTGGCCGGCCAGGCGCCGCGCCCGCCGCCGTGCCCCCTCCCAGTCGCCGCGCCCGAGGTCCGCCTGGATCTCGATCAGCCGGCGCCGGTAGTCCGCGGGCGAGATCGTCGCGGCGGGTGCCGGGGCCCCGGCGACCTCGACCGCGGGCGCCCCGGCGATCGTGGCTGCGCCAGGTCCGCCCGCCATCGCCGTCAAGGCCGCGATCGCCGGCATCGCCGTCGCCGTCAAGGGTGCGATCGCCGGCATCGCCGCCGCCGCCGTCGCCGCCAGCCCCACCGGCCACGCCCACGCCAGCAGCGCGGCGATCGCCGACCGCATCGCTCTGCCCGGACGCTCGGACCGGCTGCCGATCACGCCGCCTCCTCGGCGCGCAGCTCGGCGAAGCGGGAGACCAGGTCCTCGCCGCTCTGGCGCGCCCGGGCGGCGCGCACGCCCACGACCAGGGAGGCCAGCCAGAAAGGCTCGACCAGGGCGACTGCTCCCGCCAGGAGCAGCAGCAGGAAGTGGCGGTTGCCGGCGCCGAGGGCCAGTGACCAGGCCGCGAGGTCCAGGCCGCTCACCCCTCCCGCCAGCCAGAGGCACAGGCGGACCAGGGCGTAGAGGTTGAGGGCCGCGACCGCCAGCGCCGCGCCGAAGGTGACCGCCAGGCCCACGCACGCGGCCAGCGGCGGCGCTCCGCGCAGCACGCGGGCGAGCGAGGCGAGCGGCCCCGGGCGCGCCGGCCGATCGCCGCCGCCGCCGCCGCCCGTCCCGCCCCCAGCGCCCGCGCTACCCGCATCGCCGGCATCGCCCGCATCGCCGGTCATCTGCGCGGTCGCCGCGGCGAGCCCGCTGCCGAGCGCGAGCATAGGCAACGGCAGGAGCATCCAGCCCAAGGCCTGGAACAACCCGGTCCACACCATGGCCGCGTAGAGATAGCCGACCAGCCCGGCGGCGGGCAGCCGCAGCGCCAGCCCCGGCGGCACCCGCGTCCCGGATTGCAGCGCCAGCGCGCAAGCGCGCGCGAACACCGCTCTCCCCCAGAGCGCCGGCAGCAGGGCGAGGGTGACCAGCCAGGAGATCGAGAGCAGGTGGTGAAGATGGCCGCCGGCATGCGCGCCGAGCTGCAGCAGGCGGTTGGCGAAATGCACCTCGAGCAGGCGCAGGGGCAGCGAGGCGAGCGCGAGCACGGCCGCCCACTCGGGGACCGTGCGCACCACCAGCTCCGCCGCGTCGTCGAGCAGCACCGCGACGGGCGTGCCGCCGCGGCTCAGAAGAGCCTCGCGATCGCGGCGCCGGCGACGGCACGCAGCAGGGTCGCCCCGGCGGCCAGGGCGAGCGCCAGCAGCGCCATCCCCAGCGTCCGGAGGGTGGCGCCGCGCTCGCCAGCCGCCGCCCGCCGCGCGGCCAGGCAGGAGATGCAGTGATGCATGCCCTCCCAGCGCGTCGAGCAGGCGGCGCAGACCGGCTTGCCGCAGCTGACGCAGATCGCCACCGCCGGCAGCTCGGGATGGTTGCGGCAGCGGGCGGCGGCGGCGGTGCTGGCGGTCAGCGCGTTCGGCATGGCGTGGGTCAGTCTCTCTGGCCGCGTCGTCGTCGGGGTCGCGATCGTGGTCGCGATGCCTGATGACCGAAGTGCCCTCATTTTATCGAACGCGGGAGCGGCGTGCTGCGGTCTGGTATGATGAAGAAGTCCATGCCCTGCAAGAACCACCCGCTCGTCGAGGAGCCGCTGGTCCGCTGTGCGCGTTGCGGCGAGACCTTCTGTCCCAACTGTGTCGTCGAGATCGGCGGCAGCCCCTACTGCGCGCCCTGCAAGGGTGAGCTCCTGGGCGACCTGCGCTCGGGCCGGCCGGCAACTGGTCCGGATCTGGCGTCGATCGGCCGGCGCTTCGCGGCCATCTTCCTGGATGGCCTGATCATCGGCCTGCCCATGACGGCGGTCGTCTTCGGCCTGTTCTTCGCATTCGGCCTCTTCAGCGACCTCGCCAAGGGCAGGCCGCCGGACCCCGCGGTCTTCTGGCCCCTGGAGGGCGTGTTCTTGCTGGTGGGCTTCGTGGTCTGGGTGCTCTACGAGGGGCTGCTGCTGCGCCGCAACGGGCAGACCCTGGGCAAGAAAGCGATGCGCATCAGGGTCGTGAGCGCCGGGGGCGGCCCGGTGTCGGATGGCCAGGCCTTCGGCCGCGCCGCCATGCGCCAGGTGCTCGGGATCGTGCCCTGCCTGGGGCTGGTCAACTACCTGACCGCCTTCGGCCAGGAGCGGACCTGCATCCACGACATGGCCGCGCGCACCCGCGTCGTCAACTGGGAGCCCTGATGGGCCGCCGCCGCCGCCCCCTCCGCCGCGGCCGCCCCCGCGAGCGAGGGGAAGCGTGGCGGTGAGCGCCCGGGCCGACACCGGCCCCGCCTGCCCGTACTGCGGCGCGCCGCTTCTCGTCGAGCTGATGACCGCCGGCGTGCAGCGCTGCGTCGCCTGCACCCGCGGCTTCGAGGCGGTGCCGTTCTCGCCGCCCATCGTTCGCGTGGCGGTGCAGAGCGTCGCGGAGGCCGGGCCCGGCGGCGCCGTGGCCTGTGCCCAGCACCCGGGCAACGCCGCCGTCGCCAACTGCTCGCGTTGCGGCGTCTTCATGTGCGGCCTCTGCCGCGTGCAGATCGACGGCCGCGAGCTGTGCCCCGCCTGCTTCGATCGCCTGGCGGCGGAGGGAGCGCTGCCCTCGGCACGGAGCCGGTTCCGCAACTATCGCGGCCTGGCCACCCTGATGGCGTTCGGGGGATGCTGGATGTATTTCCTCGGCTTGCTCACCGGGCCGGTCACGATCTACCTGGCGATCCAGGCGCAGCGCCAGCGCCGGCGACTGCAGGAGAGCGACGGCTTGGTGGCGGTGATCTTGGCGATGCTCCTCGGCCTGATGCAGATCGCCGGCGGGCTCTTCTTCCTCGTCTCGCTGCTCGGCCTCGCGGCGCGGCTGGTGACCCGATGACCGAGCCGGCACGGCGGACCTTCCTCGGCCGCGACGCCTCCTGGGCGGAGCGGGTCCGGGTGTACCGCACCGACGAGGCGCTCGAAGTCGCCTACATCAATACCTTCGAGGTCAGCTTGAGGCGGCTGTTCTTCGACGAGGTGCAGCTGGTGACCCTGCATCGGGTGCGCGGCAGCCGGACGCTGTGGCTGCTGATCGTGCTGAGCGCGCTGTGGGCGTTGGGCACCCTGGTGGCCGGCCCGGCCTCGGATCTCTTTTACGGTTTCCTCACGGGAACGGCGATCGTCTTCGCCTTGACGCTGGTCACGGCGCTGATCCGGTCCTCGGTGGTCACCGCCTACGGCGCGCGGGCGCGCGCCCGCATCCGCTTCCTCTACCGGGCGGGGAAAGCGCGGCGCGTCTACGACGACCTCTGCCGGCGGGTGGCCGAGGTGCAGGGCAGGATCGCCGCGGAGGCGGCGGCCGCGAGCGCCCGCCAGCTGGAGGAGGCCTTCCCCGAGCCGCCGGTGTTCGCGCCTGGCACCGCGCCTGACACAGCGCCTGCGTCCGCGGCGCCGGCGGCGGCGGACCCGCCCGCCGACGGGGCCGCCGCGCCACCACGATAGGCCGGTCGTCGGACGCCGCCTTGGTGGCGCTCAGAAGGCGCCGGTGTCCGCGACGCTCGCCAGCTGGCCGCTTGGATTCTGGTAGATACGCACCCTTCCGGTCTGCGTGTCGGTGACGGTCAGGGTGTACTGAACGCTCGAGAGGGCGCCGTAGAACACCCAGAACTTGCCGTTGAGCGCCCGCCCGTCAATCATCTTGAGGACCACCTCGACGTTGCCGGAGCTGAAGAACCAGAAGTAGCCGGTGTCGGCGCTGAGCGGCACCGCCGTGCCGGTCCCGGTACGGCCCTGGAAGTCCTGCCAGGCAGCCTCGACGGCGAAGCGGTTGTCGAGCAGGCAGAAGCGGGTGGGGCCGGGCTGGCAGGACGTTCCGGACGGCGCGGCGCGTTTGCCGGCGGCTGCGGCCGGCGTGGGCCGGGCGGGTGCGCCGGCGGCCCGGACGGGCGTCGGGGGCACCGCCCGCGCGGCTCGAGACGCGATCCCGGGCGGCACCGAGAACTCGCCCAGCGGACCGAAGGCGTTGATGTCGCCGACGCTCGCCAGCTGGCCGGCGGGATTGAAATACTGCCGGGTGAGGCCGGTCGCGGTGTCGGTGACGGTGATCGTGTACTCGACGTTCGAGAGCGCGCCGTAGAAGACCCAGAAGGATTGGTTGAGCGCGCGGGCGTCCAGCACCTTGACGATCAGGTCCACGGCGCCGGCGCTGAAGAACCAGAAGTAGCCGGTGTCGGCGGTCAGCGGCACCGCCGTGCCCATGCCCGCGTTGCCCTGGAAGTTGCGCCACGCGACCGTCACCTGGAAGCGGTTGCGGGTCAGGCAGAGCCTGGTCGAGGTCGGCTGGCAGCCGCTGGCCGCGGGCGAGAGCGGGAGCGCCCAGAGCTCGCGCCCGAAGGCGCCGTCGTCGGCGGTGAAATAGAGGAGGTTGCCCGCCGCCGTCAGCTGGTCGGGATAGGAGGAGTCGGCGCCGGAGGCGAGGTCCTGGACCATGCGGGTGCCGGCCGCCGTGCCGTCGCTCTGCCAGAGCTCGACGCCGTGCACGCCGTCGTCGGCGCTGAACCAGAGGCGCCCGCCGGCGACGGTCAACCCGCTCGGGAGCGAGGAGAGCGGTCCCGGGAAGATGTCGAGGAGCATCGACGTTCCCGCCGCCGTGCCGTCGCTCGTCCAGAGCTCGCGGCCATGGACGCCGTCGTTGGCGGCGAAGAAGAGCCTGTCGCCGAGAACCGTGAGGCCGTGCGAAGGCGGCGGCGAGAACCCCTGGTTCGTGTTCTCCGACGAGAAGGTGAAGAGCTGGGTGGTGCCTTGCTGGCTGCCGTCCGAGCGGAAGAAGATCCGCCCGGCACTGGTGTTGGCGAAGAAGTACAGCTCACCGCCGAACGCCGTGAGGTCGGAAGGCTGCGGGTCGGAGCCGTCTCCGACGAAGAGGCTGGTGACGAAGGCGGTGCCCGACGGCGTGCCGTCGGTCTTCCACAGCTCGCGGGTCGCGGTGTCGCGGGTCAGGATGAAGAAGACCGTCGATCCGACCGCGGTGAACTGCATGGAGGACCCGATCTGGAACTGGCTGGCAAAGAGGAGGGCGGTCCCTGCCGGCGTGCCGTCGCTCGCGTAGAGCCGGCTCTCGCCCTGCGGGCTCGGCCCGACGGCGACGAAGAAGAGACGGCCGCCGGCGGTGGTGAGGTTCGCGAGCGGCGAGGAGAGGTCGGGGAGCGTCACCACCGCGCCGGTGCCGGCCTGCGTCCCGTCGCTTGCCCACAGCGACGTGCCGCTGGGGTTACCCGGTGCGGAGAAGAAGATCCGGCCGCCGAGCGGCGCGGGAGGTGGCGGCGGGCCAGAGATCGGGTCACCAAGGGTCTCGAAATTGCGCAGCAGCAAGGTGCCGGCGGCGGTGCCGTCGGTGCGCCACAGGTGGTAGCCGTTGTCCAGTCGCCAGAAGAACATGGTGGCGCCTGCCGCCACCAGTTGCTGGGGGCCGCTTGCCATGTCGTCGAAGCCGGGGTCGAAGGCGGCGAAGGAGCTCAGGGCCGAGGTGTTGTCGGCGTTGCCGGTGCTCTGCCAGAGCTGCCGGCTGGTGCCGTCGAAGGCGCCGAAGAGCAACTGGCCGCCGAGCGCCGCCAGTCCCGCCGGGCTGGAGGAGGGCTCGGTCCGGGCGATGTCGGTTACCGGCAGCGTGCCGCCGGGAGCGCCGTTGCTCTTCCACAGCTCCTGGCCATACGGCCCGGAGGCCGAGAAGAACAGCTCGCTGCCGAGCATTGCCAGGTCCGACGGGCGGAGGTGCGGATCGCTCGACTCGCTCGACGGGAGGCCGGTAAAGCGGCGGGTGCCGCCCGGCGTGCCGTCGGTCCTCCATAGCTGGAAGCCTTGGTCGGCGGCGAAGAAGGCGGCGCCGCCGGCGACGGTGAACCCTGGGTCGCCGCAACAGCTGAGACCGCGGGCCAGCAAGCGGCTGCCACCGGGGGTGCCGTCGGTCGACCACAGCGTCAGGCTGGATGTAGATGGAGAGGTCTTGGTGTAGAGGAGGCGATCGCCTACCGCGAGGAGCGGACCGCGGAAGCTGACGTCCGTGACCTTGACTGCCGCAGCCGGTGTGGCGGCGCCGACCCAGAGCTCAGTCTGGTTGTCGGGCGCCAGCGTCACCAGGAAGAACGCCTTGCCTGCTGCCTCCGCCACCGCGGGCGTGTCGCCGTCCAGCTCGGCAAACTCCGGCGCCTGCTGCTGGGTGAAAGCGGTCAAAGCCCTGGTGCCTGCCCGGGTGCCGTCGACCACCCAGAGCTGGGAGACCTGCGAAGCGTCGGCCGCGAGGAAGTAGGTGCGGTGTCCCACGGCCGTGAGGCTCGACGCCAGGCGCAGAGAGGCTGGCATCGGCACCTGGTGGGGTCGCGTCCCGCCGAGCCCGGCCACCCATATTTGCTCCGTGAAATCTGGTGGCGCGGTGATCGTGAAGAAGACGCGGTCGCCGGCGGCCACGAGGTTCCGTGCGTCGGCGCCCGGCGTCACCCCCGCGAGCGGCGCCGTGCCGGCCGCGGTGCCGTCGGTCACCCAGACCTGGGAGCCGCCGTTGCCCTCCGCGAGGACATAGACCTTGCCGCCGGCCACCACCGGCGAGCCCTGGGGCCGAGCGCCGCCGAAGCCCGGCACCGGCAGCGTGCCGCCCACCGTGCCGTCGCTCATCCAGAGGAGACAGCTGTCTGGAGAACAGGCAGCAAAGAAGATCCGGCCACCGGCGACTACGGTTGGTTCCTGACCCTGCAATGAGAGCTGAACCGTCGAGTCGGCGAGGGGGAAGGTGCCGGCGCGCGTGCCGTCGCTGCGCCAGAGCTGCTGGCCGTCGCCGTTGGGGTCGGGCGAGGCGCCGAAGAAGACGGCGTTGCCAACGCCGCCCAAGAATTGCGGCGAGGACGAGCAGGCTCCGGGGCAGACGTCGGCCAGGAGCTGAGTGCCGCTCGCCGTGCCATCGGTCACCCACGGCTCGGTGCCGCTGCCACCCTGCTGGGTTGGGGCAGTGCCGCCCTGCTGGGTCGCGGCGAAGAACAGCCTTCCCTGCCAGGCGAAGAGGTTTTGCGGATCGGACGAGGGGGCGAAAGAGTGCGGGTCGATGGTGACGTTGATGTCGCGTACCAGCTCGGCGGTCTGACCGGAGAGCGGGAGCGCGGCGAGCAGGAGGACGAGGACGGCGAGCGCGAAGAAGCGTGGGACAACCGGTTGGGCGGTCATACACGACTCCTTTTCAGAAGCTGCCAATTTCAGGCGGCGTTGCCGGCCGGCGCTGGCGCCGCATTCCCCACATCTCTTCCTTCCGCCAGTCCGACGCCAACGTCACGCACCGACACCTGGGGCGAGTCCGCTCCAACAGTCGGGATCAGGCAGAAATCGCCATTCATTATATATACGATCTTCCAAGGAGCGGGAGAACACCCCGCGGGGTGGGCCTGGAGCTACCCGGACGGGCGGTGGATCGGGAAAGGGGCCGAGAGGGCCGCGCGGGAGCGGGTTCTTGCCACGTATGCCCGCCGGATGCGGCTGACGTGCTATCCTGCGGGCAAATCGGTGGTGGGTTCGCGAGCGTGGGTCTAACGTCGGAGCCGATTGGGCTTCTGAGGTTCGTCGTGATGTGCAGATCGGCAGTCCGTGGTTCCGTTCCATTCCCCGCACTCCTTGCAATCCTGGCGCTGCTGGTGGCGGCAAGTGCGGCAACCGCTGCCTTCGCCGGGCAGGTGTTCGTTCCGGTGGCCGGCCATCATGCCCCGGGCAGCCGGATCGCTTATCGCACCGAGGTCTGGGTCACCAACCCCGGGCAGGACGAGGCGCAGGCCGCTGCACGGTTCGTGGAGCAGGGGGCCGACGGCACGGCGCGGCATGCGGGCGAAGCCGTCGTCACGATTCCGGCAGGCGCGACGATAGTGCTCGCGAAGGTCGCTCCGAACGGCGAGGGCGGCATGCTGGAGGTGTCCGCCGCGGTGGCCCTCGAGGTGAGGGCCCGTCTCGAAGCGATCGTTACGAGCGCGGCGGGTGCGGCGAACGGTGCGGATGGGGCGGGCGCCGCAGGAGCGGCGAGCGCCGCGGTCGACGGGATCGAGGTGATCGAAGGCCCCGACGCGATCGACGCGATCGACTCCCATGCGGCCCCCGTGCAGCTCCCGGCGACGGACGCGGCCGGTCGAAGCGGCAAGTCCTGGTCGAGTGCCGCCATCCAGGCGGTCTCCGTCGCTGGCGCGCTCGGCGCGGGCGAGGTGGCGCACCTGCAGGGCCTGGACCGCCAGGCCGGCGGGGACATGACGGACCTCGGCCTGCTCAATTTCTCGGAGCAGGCCGCACGCTGCGAGGTGAGCGCCTTCGCCTCCGACGGCAGCCGCGTCGCGGAGCCGGCAACGGTCAGCCTGCCGCCGCTCGGCACGCGCCAGCTCGAGGACGCCTTCGGCTCGCTGGGGGCGCGGCGGCTCTCGGGCGGCCGGTTCGAGGTGAGCTGCGACCAGCGGTTCTATGCCTATGCCGTCGTCTTCGCGGCCGGCGGATCGGTGGCCGAAGCGGTGGCCCCGTCGCAGGACCTGGCGGACCAGCCGGCGACGGGTTCGGCGGCGGTGTCTGCGCCGAGCGCGGCGTCTCCGGCGGGCGCGGGTCTCGATCCGGCCGCGGCGCCTGCCGGCGCGGCGGTGCCCGAGCGATCGATCTCCGCGAGCGGCGTGGTGACCCTGGTGGTGCCGGGCACCTTCCTCCATGCGACGTCCAGCAATTCCTTCATAAGCTACGATCTCGCGGCGCAGCGCGGCCTCGCCTACCATCGCGCCACCGTCGACTTCGACCTGACCATCTCGGACTTCAACCACGTCCTGCTGTTCACCGGCGTGACCTCCTTACGGCGCCCGAACAAGAACCGCAGGGAGCGCGTCCTCTACTACGCCATGCAGCTGGTCAACCGCAACCAGAAGACGATCCTCGACCTCGGCATCGAGAACCGGTTCGTCAGGACCGTCGGCCCATGGCAGGCCGGGCACACCTACCACCTGACCTTCACCTACGACCTGCGCGGCCGCCAGGCGAAGCTCGACGTCTTCGAGAGCGGCCGGCATCTCTACCAGATCGCGGGACCGCCGCTGCACCCCGATCTCTCCGCCAACGCCAATCCCCTGACCGTCGACTTCGGCCAGACCGGCATCGGCGACGGCGCCTACGGCCCGCCCCTCGGCTGGACGTACGCCAACCTGAGCGTGCAGCTGCAGCCCTGACGCCGGTGGCGTCGACTCGGCTTCACGTCTCCCGCAGCGCCGTGGCGACGGGCAGGGTGCCGGCGCGGATGGCGGGGAAGAGGCCGCCGACGAGGCCCATGGGGAGGGTGACGACGATGGCGGTGAGGAGGAGGCGGGGGGTGACCCGGAAGGCGAAGGCGACCTGGCTGAAGCTCTGCCAGTTGAGGGTCGAGGTGCGGTAGCCGTCGAAGATCAGGTAGGCGAGCAGGCCGCCGATGACGCCGCCGGCCAGCGCCAGGACGAGCGCCTCGGCGAGCACCGAGATCTGCACCGGGCCGCTGCTGAAGCCCAGGGCGCGGAGGGTGGCGATCTCGCGGGTGCGCGAGGCCACCGCCGAGTACATGGTGAGCAGCGCTCCGAAGACGGCGCCCACGCCCATCAGGATCGTGATGCTGTATCCCAGGCGGGTGATGATGGTGGTCAGCGACCGCGACTGCTCGGCGTAGTAATCGGCCTCGCGCAGCACGCTGACGTCGAGCCGTGGATCGGTGGTCAGGGCGTCCTTGAAACGGTCGAAGCCCGCGGCATCGGCGAGCGCGAGGTGCACCGACTGGAACAGGGTGCGGCGGTAGGCAGGCATCAGCAGGTCCACGTCCGTCCAGATCTCGGATTCCGAGAGCGAGCCGCCGCTCTCGAAGAGACCCACCACCTGCCACACGTTCTCGCCCAGGTGGAGGGTCGAGCCGAGGTCGAGGCCGGCGAACTGCCGGGCCGCGCCGACGCCGGCGATGACCTCGTTGTGACCCCAGCGGAACATCCGGCCGGCGACCAGGTGGACGTCCCCGCGCACCGCGAAAGCGGCCGGCTGCACGCCGCGCAACGGCACGTTGGCGTCGGTGCGGGTGCTGCGCTTGGGCAGGCTCACCACGACGTAGAGCTCCGACGAAGCCGTCTCGCCCTGCGCGCTGCGCCGCACTCCCGGCCCGTCGGCGACGATGCGCGCGTTGTCGCGCGAGATGCCGCTCATCATCTCGGAGTCGCTGCCGCCGCGCATCACGATGACGCCGGTGGGCGAGCCGGTCGCGGCGAGAGTGGCGTGGAAGCCCTCGGCGATCGACAGCACCGCCACGAAGACCATGACCACGCCCGCCACCCCGAAGACCGTCGCCGCCGAGGAGCCGCGGCGCTGGCCGACCGTGCGCAGGTTGAGCAGGGTGACGGCCCAGACCTGGGAGAACCATCGCCAGAGCGCCATCGTTCAGACCCTCCGCAAGGCGTCGACGATGCGCAGCCGCATCGCCTGCCAGGCCGGCAGCGCGCCGGTGGCCAGGCCGAGCGCGATGGCGAGCCCGATACCCAGCGCCAGGTCGCCGGCCTTGAAATAGAACACCGGCAGGAAGCCGCCGGTCGGGTCGCCCCGCGAGGTGACCAGCTTCGCCAGGCCGAGCCCGAGGCCGCCTGCCGCCAGCGCCAGCAGGCAGGATTCGAAGAGCACCAGGCCCATCACCAGGCCGTCGCCGTAGCCGAGGGTCTTGAGCACCGCCAGCTCGCTGGTGCGCTCGCGCACCGATTGCGCCATGGTGTTGCCGGCCACCAGCAGCAGGGTGAAGAAGACCGCGGAGACGATGCCGGTGATGATCGCCCCGATGTCGCCCGCCTGCTTGGCGAAGCCCTCGGCGAACGCCTTCTCGGTCGAGGTCTTGGTCTCCGCGTGGGAGTTGGCGAAGAGCGCGTCGATCTGGTCCACCACCCGCTGGGCGTGCTGCGGGTCGTTGATGCGGATGATGTACCAGCCGACCTGGTTGGCGGCGAACTGCGCTTCCTTCAGGTAGTCGTACTGGAAGAGCAGGGCGCTGGTGTCGAAGCCCTTGGGCGCGTCGTAGATGCCGTCGACGGTGAACTCCCAGATACGCCCGCCATCGCGCTTGGTGTAGATCGTCGCCAGGATCGGGATGCGGTCCCCCACCTTGAAGCCGAAGCGGTCGGCGGTGACGCGGCCGACGATGGCGCCGGTGCGGTCGGCCATCCAGGCCCGCTTCTGCCCCTCGGACAGCTTGACCTCGGGATAGATGTCGAGGTAGGTCGCGGGATCGACGGCCATCCGCGGGAAGAAGTTCTTGGGGTCCTTGTAGACGCCGCCGAACCAGTTGGCGTGCGTCACCTCGCGCACCCCGGGCACGCGGGCGATCTGGTCGCCGTAGGCGATCGGCAGCGGCTGGATGATCGACACCTTGTGGGTGACCGCCAGCCGGTCGACGCCGGTGACGTCCACCCCGGCGCTGAAGGCCAGGCGGATGGCCTCCAGGATGCCGAAGAGCAGGAAGGAGACCACGATCGACAGCGCGGTGAAGGTGGTCCTCACCCAGCGGCGCGCGAGGTTCTTCCACACCATGGGCAGGAACCTCATGCCACCGGCTCCGTGGTGAGCGCGCCCTTGTCGAGGTAGAGCGTGCGGCGGGCGCGGGCGGCGGCGTGCGGGTCGTGGGTCACCATGACGATGGTCTTGCCGTGCGCGGTGTTGAGCGCCTGCAGCAGGTCGAGGATCTCGTCGCCGGACTTGCGATCGAGATCGCCGGTGGGCTCGTCGCAGAGCAGCAGGGTGGGATCGGTGACGATGGCGCGGGCGATGCCGACGCGCTGCTCCTGGCCGCCTGAGAGCTGGCGCGGGTAGTGCTGGGCGCGGTCGGTGAGGCCGACGACGGCGAGCGCGGTGGCGACGTGGCGCTTGCGCTCCGCCTTCGACAGCGAGGTGAGCAGCAGCGGCAGCTCGACGTTGCGCTCGGCGGTCAGCACCGGCAGCAGGTTGTAGAACTGGAAGATGAAGCCGACATGGCGCGCCCGCCAGCGCGCCAGCTGGCTGCCGGAGAGGCGGTCGATCGCCTCGCCGCCGACCTCGACCGCGCCGGAGCTCGGGCGGTCGAGGCCGCCGAGCAGGTTGAGGAGCGTGGTCTTGCCGGACCCCGAGGGTCCCATCAGGGCGAGGAAGTCCCCTTGCGGGATGTCCAGGCTGAGCCCGTCCAGGACGTCGAGGCGCTCGGCGCCGCGCTGGTAGTACTTGTGCACGGTGCGCACCCGCACCAGGGTGCGGCTCTCGGCCGTGGCTGCGGTGGTCGCGGCGCCTGCGCCTGCCGCGCCTGCCGCCGGTCGCGGCTCTTCTATCTGGTCGATCATTCGGTCCCCCTCTTGCTGCTGCTGCGTGCTCATCGGACGATCACCTTCCGGCCGTCCGCGAGATCCGGCGGGCCGTCCACGACGACCCGCTCGCCGGGGGTCAGGCCGGCGAGCACCGCCGCCTCGTCGCCCGGCGCCTCGGCGATCCGCACCGCGCGCCGCTCGACGCGGTCGCCGTGCACCACGAACGCCACCAGTTGGCCGCGGTCCTGTCGCAGCGCGGCGCGCGGCACCAGCGCCAGGGCGCGGGCGGCGCCGGCGGCCCCGGCAGCCCCGGCGGTACCCGCGGCCTGGTCCCGCGCGCCCGCCGCCGCCTGCCGGTCGCCCTCGCCGAGGAAGGCCACCTTGACCCCCATGTCGGGCAGGATGCGGGGATCGAGGCGGTCGAAGGCGAGGCGGACCTTGACCGTCGCCTTCTGGCGGTCGGCCGAGGGCACGACGGCGATCACCGTCGCCGGGATGCGCCAGTCGGGGTAGGCGTCGAGCACCGCCTCGGCGTGCTGGCCGGCGCGGACGCGGTTGATGTAGCTCTCGTTGACATCGACGTCGATCTCGAGCGAGGTCATGTCGACGAGGGTGCCGATGCCGGTGCGGGTGAAGCCGCCGCCCGCCGAGTTCGGCGAGATCATCTCGCCCGGCTGGGCGTCCTTGGTGGTGATCACGCCGGCGAAGGGGGCGCGGATGACGGTGTCGTCGACGTCCTGGCGCCGCGCCGCGACCTCGCGCGCCGCCACCTCCACCTGCTGGCGCCCGAGCGCCAGGCGCGCCGCGAACGAGTCGGCGTCGGCGTCGGCGGCGTCGACGTCGTTCTGGCTGCTGGCCCCGCCGGCGAGCAGCCGGTGCTGCCGCTGGCGGGTGATGGAGGCCTGCCGCAGGCGCACCTGGTTCTCCTCGAGGGCGCGCCGGGCCTGGACGAGCTGCGCCTCGGCGAGCGCCAGCGCGGCGTCCTGGGTCCTGGCGTCGAGGCGCGCCAGCAACTGCCCCTGGCGGACCTCCATCCCCTCTTCGATCAGCACCTCGGCGACCTTGCCGGTCACCTTCGAGGAGACGGTGGCCTGGCGGCGCGCCGTGACGTAGCCGGTGGCGTTGAGCACCGTGCCCGCCGCGGCGCCGGCCGCTTCGTGGACGGCCGCCACCCGCACCGGCGCGGCGTTCGGCCGCGACAGCCAGCCGCCGAGCGCCACCGCCAGGGCCAGCAGCGCCGCGGCCGCCGCGAGCCAGCGCCCGCGACGCGACGCCGGCGCCGGGTCGCCGCGGCGCTCGATGCGCAATCCCTCGATGGCGCTGCGGTCGGTGCTCATGATCGGGACCAGATACGCTAGGAGCAGGGGAAGGTTCGACCGGGACGCTGCCGCCCGCGCGGCCTCGAGGCCTGGAGGCCTGGCGGGCGGCGGGCGACGGACGGCGCGAAGAGCGGTATTCTCGCACACCTTGCGCCGCCGCCAAACCCCCGGCAGCGGTGGGTAGTGGGGCATCACTAAAACCCCACTACCCAGCGGTGAAGGCGGCGAAGGCGGCGAGGCGGCGAATGCGACAGGGCGGCTAGGCGGCGCAAGGACCCCCACCCGCCCCGCCGCCCTTCGGACCGGCGGTCAGTGCGGCGGCACGAAATCGTACGGCGGCGCGACGTCGATCAGGTTGAACAGCGAGCCGCCGATGCCGAGCACGACCGGCACGGAGTTGGCGGGGCCCTGCAGCGTCATGGTGCTGGCGGTGACGCTGTAGAGCTTGCGGTCGATGGCCCCCGCCACCGTCACCGCCGAGAGCGGCACGGTGATGGTGATCGTTCCCGGCGCGGTCGCCTTGTAGCTGCCGGCGACCTGGGTGGCCCCGGGGTAGCTGAAGAAGAGGCCGCCGCCGCCCTGGACCTCGGCGCTCTCGCCGGCCCAGAAGGTGGGTGCCCCGCCGTTGGTCGACTCCATGTAGACGAAGAAGTTCTTGCCGCCGTTCGGGTCGGTGGCGGAGGGCGCCAGCCACTGGGTGAGCCAGACCAGGTCGGTGTCGGCGTTGCCGGTGGCCGGAGACGGCGCCAGGCTGGTGAGGTCCGCCACCTTCATGGTGATCCGGTAGTGCTGCGGGTCCGGCATGCTGACGCTCGACGCCAGGATGTCGAGGTTGGGCACGTTGGCGCTGACGTTGCCGTCCGCGTCGTAGGTGGCGTCGCCGGCGGGATCGGTCGCCGAGTTGACGGCCGCCGCCGTGCCGCTGACCGTGACGTTGGCGTAGACCCCGGGTCCGCCGTTCTGCCGCACCACCATCGCCTTGGCCAGCAGGTCCTGGTTGTTGCTGTCGGAGTAGGTGATGACGGCTTCGCCCTGCAGGCCGATGCGCAGGTTCAGGAAGTCGCCCAGCGCGCGGCTGCCGTTCTGGCCGCCGATCAGGGTGAACATCGAGCCACGGTGAATGGCGTGCTCGCTGGCCAGGATCGGGGCGGCGAAGGCCGGCACCGGGTTGGTGCCGTTGAGGGTCTGGGTGAAGTAGAGGCCCCAGGGACCGGAGGTCGAGTCCGGGCCGAGGGCGGTGCCCGGGTCCATGGTCGCCGCGGTCCCGTACCAGGCGACGTCCACCCGGCCGCGGTCGCCGGCGGCGATCCAGGTGAAGACGTTGTTGTGGAGGCCCGGCGTCGGGATCGCGACCGGCGCCGTCCAGGTGTTGCCCTCGTTCGCGGACGAGGACCAGTAGAGCAGGGTGTCGCCGGTGACGTTGCCGGCGCTGTCCACCGGGGCCTGCGCCCACACCGCGTAGAGGTTGCCGGCGCGGTCGATGGCCAGGCTGGGGAAGTTGGCCCCGGTCTTGCCGGCGGGGAAGGTGGCGACCGGGAGATCGACGCAGCTGAGACCGGTGGGGTCGGTCAGGAAGCTGACCGCGAAGCAGCGGCCGATGCGGATCTGGTCGAGGATGGCGTTGTCATGGATGACGAAGACATGATGGGTGAGCGGGCTCACCTCGATGTTGCCCATGATGCCCTCGTCGCAGCCGCCGCCCACCGCCTTCGAGGGGGCGAAGATCACGCCGGCGGAGGCTCCCGAGGCGGCGGCCGGCGAGCGGGCGACCACCAGCTGGTTGTTGGCGACCGACGTGGAGCCGCTCTGGGTGGGGCACTGGACGGAGCCCTCGCCCACCTCGTCGTAGGCGAGATAGATGCTGCCGCCGTTGGTGGGATCGCCGTCGACGGCGTACCACTCCCGGTCGTCGGGGGTGGTCGAGACCGCGACGCAGCTGGTCACGAACGTCGCCCCCTCGTCCTCGCTGCGCGAGGCGGTGAAGTTGGCGAGCGTCAGCTCGTTGAGGTAGACGTGGTCGGCGCTGTCGGTCGCGACCTCGCTGTCGCCGCCGCCGACGCAGGTCGGCAGCTTGCCCAGCAGCGGCGCCGCCCCCGGCACCCACTTGAAGGTCTGGCCGCCGTCGAGGGATCGCCAGAGGAAGCTGATGGTCGAGGAGAGCGAGGCCGGGGCGGTGGTGTAGATGCGGCCGTGCGAGTCCAGCCTGCCGCCCTGCTCGAAGCCGTTGCCCTGGATGCCGCTGATCGCGGGGCGTGCGAAGGTCGGCGTCGAGGACTTCGCCGCCGCGCTTGCCGCCGGAGAGATGCCCGCGGGCCCGAGCAGCCCGAGCGCCGCCGCGAGCCCGATCGCCCATGCGATGGACCGTCGTGTGGTCATGACCCGACTCCTTTCGTGACGGCGAGAGAAGCCGGCCGAGCGACCACCGCGAAGCACGGGCGGCGAGATCGGAGCTGTCTCGCCGCCCCTACGCTAGGAGAGTCGGGCGCGGCGGCGCATGAGGGGTTCCCCCCAGGGAGAGCGGGGAAGTTCCCTCAGTGACTGGCAGGAACCACTACCGGCGAGCGGCGGCCCGGGCGGCCCGCGCGGGCGCGGCCAGGGCGCGGCCGAGGGCTTCGAGGCTGTCGAGGTTATGGACCGGGCGGTGCTCGTCGACGTGGGGCAGGAGGGCCCGCACGCCCTGGGCGCGCGGCGCGAAGCCCGGCCAGCGCAGCAGCGGGTTCAGCCACACCAGCCGGCGGCAGGAGCGGTGCAGGCGGTCGGCCTCGGCGGCGAGGCCGGGCTCGGGATCGCGGTCGAGGCCGTCGGTGACCAGCAGCACGACCGCGCCGTGGCCGAGGACGCGCCGCGACCAGGCGCGGTTGAACTCGCGCAGGCAGGCGCGCAGGCGGGTGCCTCCCGCCCAGTCCACGACCTGCCGGCCGCAGAGCGCCAGCGCTTCGTCGGGGTCCCGCCGGCGGAGAAGGCGGGTCACCGGCGTCAGCCGGGTGGCGAAGAGGAAGGCGTGGACGCGGCCGCGCGCGGCGAGCAGGGCATGGAGGAAGCACAGCAGCATCTCCGAGTAACGCCCCATCGAGCCCGAGATGTCGCAGAGCACGACCAGCGGCGGCGGCCGCCGGACGCGCGAGCGGAAGCGCAGCGGCGCCAGGTCGCCGAAGGTCTTGCGGCTGTCGCGGGCGGTGCGCGCGAGGTCAATCCGGGCGCCGTGGGGGTCGGGCGCGAAGCGCCGGGTGCGCACCGGCCGCGGCGCCACCGCCATGGCGGCGACGATGCGCCTGGCGCGGGCCAGCTCGCCGGCGCTCATCTGCTCGAAGTCGCGGCTGCGCAGCACCTCGTCGGCCGAGAAGGTGAGCGCGGCGTCGATCTCGGCGCGCTCGGATGGCTCCGAGCGGCCCGTGCCGCCGCCGCGCCGGGGCGTCACCCCGGGGCGCTGGGCCTCGGCGAGCCGGCGCGACAGCGTGCGCGCCCGCGGCAGGCGGAGGTGCGGCAGCAGCTGGGCGAGGGCGGGATCGCCGCCCAGCGGGTCGCGCCAGAAGAGCCGGAACGCCTGGTCGAAGAGGTCGAAGTCCTCCGGACGCTTGACCAGCACCGCGTGGAGCGCCCAGTAGAGCTCGCCGCGATGGAGCACGTCCACGGCGGCGGCGGCGGCCAGGGCGTCGAGCGCGCTCGCCGGCCCGAGGCGCAGGCCGGCCCGGCGTAGCAGCCGGGTGAAGTGGACGACGTTCTCGGCCAGCTTCGAGGCCGGCGCCGCGTCTCCGGGCCGGAGCGTCATCGGCCTGCCAGCTTCATCGCGCGCGCCATCTCGTCGTCCACGGCGGCCCTCGGCCGGCTACCCCGCCAAGTGCACCAGCATCTCGCGCACCGCCCGGCCCGCCGTCTTCTCGATGTCGTCCTGGTACTTGAGCAGCACGCCGAGCGTCGCGTCGACGGTGTCGGCGTCGAGGGCGGTGCGGTCGAGGGCGGCGAGGGCGCGCGCCCAGTCGATCGTCTCGGCGACGCCCGGCAGCTTGAACAGGTCGGCCGCGCGCAGCCGCTGCACGAAGCCCACCACCTGCTCGGCGAGCGCCGCGGCGAGCTCGGGGGCGCGCAGGCGCAGGATCGCGAGCTCGCGCGCCGCGTCCGGATAGCCGATCCAGTGGTAGAGACAGCGCCGCTTGAGCGCGTCGTGGATCTCGCGGGTGCGATTGGAGGTGAGCACGACGAGGGGCGGCGAGGGCGCCCGCACCGTGCCCAGCTCCGGGATGGTGACCTGGAAGTCGCTCAGGATCTCGAGCAGGAACGCCTCGAAAGGCTCGTCGGTGCGGTCGAGCTCGTCGATCAGCAGCACCGGCGCCCCGGCGGCCGCCGGCTCGAGCGCCAGCAGCAGCGGCCGCTTGAGCAGGAAGCGCTCGTCGAAGATGTCGCGGGCGAGCCGCGCGCGCCCCTCGGCCCCCGCCTCGCCGCCGAGCTCCGCCAGCCGGATCTCGAGCATCTGGCGGGGGTAGTTCCACTCGTAGAGCGCCGCCGACGCGTCGAGGCCCTCGTAGCACTGCAGGCGGATGAGACGCCGCCCCAGGGTCTCGGCGAGGACCTTGGCGACCTCGGTCTTGCCCACGCCCGCCTCGCCCTCGAGCAGCAGCGGGCGGCCGAGCTTCAGCGCCAGGAAGACGGCGGTGGACAGGCTCTCGTCGGCGACATAGCGCCCGGCGGCGAGGAGCCGGCGCGTGTCCTCGACGCTCCGCGGCAGGTCCAAGCTACAGGTCCAAGCTAGAGGCAGGCCTGGATGGCGCGCCTCGCCATCACCGTGACGAGATGGGCCCGGTACTCGGCGCTGGCGTCGCCGTCGGACCTGAGGTCCCCGGGCGCGAGGCCGGCGATGAGTCCACGGCCGGCGGCGCCCGCATCGCCGGCCTGGCCCGCGGCGTCCGGGGTGAAGCGCGCGGCGAGGGCCGCCTCCAGGGCGGGGAGGCGGAACGCCCTCGGGCCGGCGCCGGTCACGGCGACGCGGACGGCGGGGGCGCCCCCGTCCCCCCGCGGCCCGTCCGGCTGCTTCAGGCGGGCCACCATGACGCCGACCAGCGCGTACTTCGAGGCGCGATGGGGGAACTTGGCATAGGCGGAGCGCTCCGGCACCGGGAAGTGCACGGCGGTGACGATCTCGTCGGCCGCCAGCGCGGTGGTGAAGAGGCCGGTGAAGAAGTCGTCGGCCGGGATGCGGCGGCGGTCGGTCTCGATCGTCGCCCCCAGCGCCAGCACGGCCGCCGGATAGTCGGCAGCCGGGTCGGCATGCGCGAGCGAGCCGCCGATGGTGCCGCGGTTGCGGACCTGCGCGTCGCCGATGCCGGCGGCCAGCGCGGCGAGTCCCGGGATCAGCCGCCGCACCTCCTCCGACCGGCTCACCTCGTCGTGGGTGACCAGCGCGCCGATCGCCAGGCGCGCCGGCCCCGCCTGGTCGGCGGGCTCGGCGCGGATCTCCCGCAGGCCGGCGCCTCCCGGGGCGGCGGCGATCGCGGCGAGCGACACCACGTCGGTGGGCTCCGCCAGGTCGAGCTTCATCACCGGCAGCAGGCTCTGCCCGCCCGCCAGCAGCTTGGCCGAGTCGTTCGACCGCAGCAGCGCGACGGCATCGGCCACGGATTGCGGGCGGTGGAATTGAAAGTCCCTCATTTGCCACCTCCCGAGGCCGACCTGATCGCCCTCCAGACCCGCTCCGGGGTGGCGGGCATGTCGATGTCGGCGACGCCGAGCGGCTCCAGGGCGTCGAGCACGGCGTTGATCACCGCCGGCGGCACGCCGATGGCGCCGACCTCGCCGACGCCCTTGATCCCGAGCGGGTTGTGGGTGCACGGCGTGGCGTGGTTGCCGACGTGGAACATCGGCAGGTCGGCGGCGCGCGGCATGCAGTAGGTCATGAACGAGCCGGAGAGCAGCTGCCCCGCGTCGTCGTAGACGCACTCCTCGAAGAGCGCCTGGCCGATGCCGTGCGCCAGGCCGCCGTGCGCCTGGCCGTCGACGATCATGGGGTTGATGACCACGCCGACGTCGTCGGCGATGGCGACGCCGGCGACCTCGACGACGCCGGTCTCCGGATCGACCTCGACCTCGACGGCGTGGCAGCCGGCGGGGAAGGTGAAGTTCTTCGGGTCGTAGAAAGCCGAGTCCTCGAGGCCCGGCTCGACCGTCTCGATCGGGTAGTTGTGCGGCACGTAGGCGGCGAAGGCGACCTCGCCGAACGCCTTCTCGCGGTCGGTGCCGGCGACGCGGAACTTGCCGCCCTCGAACTCGACGTCGGCGACGCTCGCTTCGAGCAGGTGGGCCGCGATCTTCTTGCCCTTGTCGACGATCTTGTCCATCGCCTTGACGATCGCCGAGCCGCCGACCGCGGCCGAGCGGGAGCCGTAGGTGCCCATGCCGAAGGGGATGCGGTCGGTGTCGCCGTGGACCACCTCGACGCTCGCGAGCGGCACGCCGAGCCGGTCGGCGACCAGCTGGGCGAAGGTCGTCTCGTGCCCCTGGCCGTGGCTGTGGGAGCCGGTGAAGACGCTCACGCTCCCCGTCGGGTGGACGCGCACCGTCGCCGCCTCGTAGAGGCCGGCGCGGGCGCCGAGGGCGCCCACCAGGGCGGACGGCGCGATGCCGCACGCCTCGAGGTAGGTCGAGATGCCGAAGCCGCGCAGCTTGCCCTTCGCCCGCGACGCGGCCTTGCGCTCGGCGAGGTGCGGGTAGTCGATCGCCGCGAGCGCCAGGTCGAGGGTGGCGTCGTAGTCGCCGGTGTCGTACTGCAGGGCGACGGCGGTCTGGTAGGGGAACTGGTCCGGCCGGATGAAGTTCCGGCGCCGCAGCTCGACGCGGTCGGCGCCGGTCTCGCGCGCGGCCTTGTCCACCAGCCGCTCGAGCAGGTACGACGCCTCGGGACGGCCGGCGCCGCGCACCGCGTCCACCGGCACGGTGTTGGTGAAGAGCGCCTTGACCTCGGCGTAGATGGCGGGGATGGCGTACGGCCCCGAGAGCAGGGTCGCGTAGAGGTAGGTCGGGATGGCGGGCGCGAAGGTCGACAGGTACGCTCCGAGGTTGGCCAGCGTCCGCACCCGCAGCGCCAGGAACTTGCCGCCGGCGTCGAGCGCCAGCTCGGCGTGGGAGACGTGGTCGCGGCCGTGGGCGTCGGAGAGGAACGACTCGCTGCGCTCGGCGGTCCACTTCACCGGCCGGCCCACCCGCCTGGACGCCCACAGCACCAGCAGCTCCTCGGCGTAGTGGAAGATCTTCGAGCCGAAGCCGCCGCCGACGTCGGGCGCGACGACGCGGAGCTTGTGCTCGGGCACCTTGAGGGTGAAGGCGGCGAGCAGCAGGCGCGTCAGGTGCGGGTTCTGCGAGGTCGTGTAGAGGGTGTAGCGGTCCTCGGCCGGATCGTAGTGGCCGTTGGCGGCGCGCGGCTCGATGGCGTTCGGGGCGACGCGGTTGTTGACCACGTCGATGGCCACCACGCGGTCGGCCGCCGCGAAGGCGGCGTCGACGGCGGCGGCGTCGCCCAGGTGCCAGTCGAAGCAGACGTTGCCGGGCGCCTCGTCCCAGACCAGGGGAGCGGGCCCGGAGGAGGCATCGGCGGCGGCGCGCAGGTGGGCGACCGCCGGCAGCGGCTGGTAGTCGACGCCGACGAGCTTGGCGGCCTCCCTGGCCTGCGCGCGGGTCTCGGCGACCACCATCGCCACCGGATCGCCGGCGTGCCGCACCTTGCCCTGCGCCAGGGCGGGGTGGGGCGGCTCGACCATGTTCGAGCCGTCCTTGTTCTTGATCTGCCAGCCACAAGGAATGCCCCCCAGCCCGTCGGCGGCCACGTCGTCGCCGGTCAGGACGGCGAGCACCCCCGGCGCCGCCAGCGCGCGCGCGGCGTCGAGCGAGCGGATCGCGGCATGGGCGTGCGGCGAGCGCACGAAGACCGCCCAGCTCTGCTCCGGCAGCCGGACGTCGTCGGTGTACCTGCCCTTGCCGAGCAGGAAGCGGCGGTCCTCCCGGCGCGCGACGGAGGCGCCGATGCCCTCGCTGCTCGCGGCAGGCGCGGCGGTCCCGGCGGTCTCCGAGGTCATGGCCGGGCTCCTGGGGCGCCCGTGGCGGCGGCGGCGCCGGCGGCACTGGCGCGCATCGCCGCGGCGGCCGCGAGCACGGCTCGCACGATGTTGTGGTAGCCGGTGCAGCGGCAGAGGTTGCCCTCGAGCCAGTGCCGCACCTCGCCCTCGGAGGGGTCCGGGTGGCGCCGCACCAGCTCGGCGGCGCTCATCACCATTCCCGGCGTGCAGAAGCCGCACTGCAGGCCGTGGCAGGCGTTGAAGGCCGCCTGCATCGGATGCAGGCTCGGCTCGCCCGGGCCGGCCGCGGCGAGGCCCTCGATCGTGGTCACCGCCGCGCCCTCGGCTTCCACGGCCAGCATGGTGCAGCTCTTGACCGATTTGCCGTCGACCCAGACCGTGCAGGCGCCGCACTGGCTGGTGTCGCAGCCCACGTGGGTGCCGGTGAGCCGCAGCCGCTCGCGCAGCAGCTCCACCAGCAGCGTCCTGGGCTCCACGTCCACGACGTGGGCCCGCTCGTTGACCGTCAGCGCGATCGTGGCCATAAACCTCCCGTTACAAGAGAGCCCGCCCCTGGCCGCGGGATGCGCCTGTCCGCGGCTAGACTACCGCCGCCTCTCCGCACGAAGCAAGCCATCCCCAGCCAGGCGGTCCCTGCGGCATCCCCCTGCGTCCGTATGGACGAGGCCCCGAAGTCCGAGGTCGGTTCACTCCAGGGCCTCGTCCATACGGACGCAGGGGGATGCCGCAGGAACCGCCTGTCCGGGGGTCTTGTTCGGAGGGGTCTTGCCTACCGGTTCGGAACGGCGTATGCTGTTATCGCATTGACGTTGGCGTGGAGCTCGGGATTGCCTGACAGGTGGTTGACCAGGAGGGGGATCCGGAGATGGCTCGTACCTGACCACTACCGGCAGTTGCCTGGCGGAGCGGAGGCGACGTATGCTGTGCAACGTCTATCCGTAGCTCGCGGCACTGCTGTCGGTCGAGGTGACGCTCAGGATCGTCCTGAGACGTGAATGACCAGGAGGGGAGGCCCAGTCATGGCTCGAATCGCGATCGGTCTCGTGTTGGCAGGATTGCTGGCGGTCGCCGCGCCTGCGCAGGCGGTGATCTGCACCATCGACGCGGTGCCGGCGGCGACGTTGCTGCTGCCGTATTTCGAGGTGGATCTGAACAACCCGAACGGCTTGAGCACGCTGTTCTCGGTCAACAACGCCTCGGCCACTGCCATCCTGGTGCACGTCGTGCTCTGGTCCGACCTGTCGGTGCCGGTGCTCGACTTCAACATCTACCTCACCGGCTACGACGTGCAGTCGGTGAACCTGCGCGACATCATCGTCAACGGCAACCTGCCGCAGACCGCCTCGGCGGGCCAGGACCCGCACGACACGATCAGCCCGCACGGCGCGTTCTCGCAGGACATCAACTTCGCGAGCTGCTCCGGCGTGCTGCCGCCGCCGCCGCTGCCGTCGTTCTTCACCGCCCACCTGCAGGCGGCGCTGACCGTCCAGCCGTCGGCGGTGC
>Ga0207699_10000119_pt1 | contig 55859 bp, 62 predicted proteins | sample LARL51metaG_FD_184344 | JGI IMG/M metagenome (GOLD analysis project Ga0207699, IMG submission 184344) | Corn, switchgrass and miscanthus rhizosphere microbial communities from Kellogg Biological Station, Michigan, USA - LAR L5-1 metaG... | ecosystem: Host-associated > Plants > Roots >...
CATCGCGCCCCACCTGCTCTTTCCCGTCGTCTTCCTGCTGCCGATCTATCCGGACGACCCCTTCGGCATCGAGAAGAAGGAGACGGCGCTGGAGGTGTACGACCGCTTCCAGCCCTACAAGGCGGGACGGCCCCACGTGCGACTCGACGCCGAGGAGGCGCGCTGCCTCGAACCCGGGTTGCGCCCCGGCCTGGTCGGCGCGGTGACCATGGACGAGTGGGGCGTCGACTCGGCGCGGCTGGTGGCGCTCAACGCCATCGGGGCGCGCGAGGCCGGCGCCGAGGTGCGCACCTACACCGAGGTCACCGGCGTGGTTCGCGAGGGGCGCAATGTGCGCGGCGTGCGCGTGCGCTCGCGGCTCAGCGGCGCGGAGGAGACGATTCGGGCCAAGGTTGTCTGCAACGCGGCGGGTCCCTGGGCGCCGCGGCTCTGCGAGATGGCCGGTGCCAGCCTGCGATTGCGTCCCGCCAAGGGCGTGCACCTCATCTACGACCGGCGCATCAGCAACTGCGCGCTCGGCGTCGAGGCCGTCGACGGCCGCGACCTGCTGCTGGTGCCCCACGCCAACCAGACCATCCTGGGCACCACCGACGACGACTTCTACGGCGACCCCGAGCACCTCGAGGTCACCGAGGACGAGGTGGAGTACATCCTGCAGGCGTTCGAGCGCGTCCTCCCCTCGATCCGGCAGCATCGCATCGCCCATGCCAATGCGGCGATCCGGCCCACGCTCTTCGGCTGGCGCCGGTACGAGGACGACCTCTCCCGCGAGTACGAGGTCTTCGACCACGGTGCCCGCGACGGCGTGCCCGGGCTGGTCAGCATCGCCGGCGGCAAGATGTCGATGTTCCGCAAGATGGCCGAGGACACCGTCGACGTGGTGCTGCGCGTCCTGGGCCGCGCGTATGTGCCATGTACGACACATACGACGCCGCTGCCCGGCGGCGAGGGCGTCGTCGACGTCACCGAGGTGGCCGGCAACTTCGGGCTGCCGCTGCCGGTCGCGCAGCGGCTGGTGGCGCGCCACGGTGCGCGCGCCGAAGCGCTGCTCGGCGACGCCGAGCCCGAGGACCGCCGCGCCGTCCTCTGCGAATGCGAGCCGGTCACCCGCGCCGAGCTGCGCCACGTGGTGCGCACCGAGTCGGTTGAGCGGCTGGAGGATCTCTACCGCCGGGTGCGCTGCACCGGTGGCGCCTGCCTGGGCATGCGCTGCGCCTGGCCGGCGGCGCGCCTGCTCGGCGAGGAGCGCGGCTGGACCGCTCGCCAGGTGGCCGAGGAGGTGCGCGACTTCCTCGACGCGCGCTGGCTGCAGCGACCCTCGGTGGTGCGCGGCGCCACGGCGGCGCAGGAGCAGCTCTACCGGGGCGCCGTGTACGCGCTCGGCGAGGTGGCCGATCCGCCGCCGGCAGGCGCTGACGAGCCCGCCCCCCTGCCCGGCGCCGCCGCGCTCGCCGAGTCGCGGCTGCTCACGGCCGAGCACTGAGGAGGGTCTCAACATGGATCGCCGTCGCGCCGTCTCCATGGCCCGCCTCGCCGGTGCCTACGCCCGCCACCTCGCCCGCCAGGCCGCGACCCGCCGCCAGCCACGCCAGGACGGCGTGTCCGCCTTCCTCCACCTCTACGGCCGCGACCGCATCACCCCGCTCAGCGAGCAGGACAGGAGCGAACTCCCCGCGCACGGCCTCTGCGTCGCCTGCGGCCTCTGCACCTTCGCCGCCGGCCGTGCCGGCTACCTGCGTGCCGACCGGCTGCCCTCCCAGCTCAGCCGCACCCTGCCCGAGCTGTGGACCTCGCGCGACCTGCCCTACGACGAGGTCGACTGGGCCGCCGGCGCCGAGGCCTGCCCCATGGGCGTGCCCCTGCCGCCGATGCGCGAGTTCGTCCGCCGCCGCCTGGAGGCCGACGGCGTGGCGCCGCCGGCGCCGCAGGTGCCCCCGGCGGTGCTGCCGCTCACCGGCCCCTACGGAGCCGGCTGAGTCCTCAGCCGCCCCCGCCCGCCGCCGCCTGCAGGTCGAGGGGGTTGGGCGGCGGGGTCACCGCGGTCACCTTGTTGTAGTCGGTGAGGCTGAAGGATCCCAGCCCGTTGACGAAGCTGCTGCTGCTGCTGGTGTCGCCCGAGCCGGAGCTGGAGCCGCCGCCGTTGCACTTGTCGCCGCCAGGAGGCGTGCCCGGCCGCGACTGGCCGGTGACCAGCAGGCCCAGCGGGTAGTGCGGCGCCGCGGCGGACACGAAGAGCTTGCCCGGCGAGGTGCCCGGCTTGTCGCCCTTGTCGACGACCACCACCGCCTGCTGGCCGTTGTACGTCTCCGTGCCGCCCTTCTCCAGGGTGCCGTGGTCGAGGTCCAGGCAGGTGGCGAAGGTGTCGGCGTTGATGTAGGACTCGAATTGCGCCGTGTCGGCGCTGGAGGGCAGGATGGCCCAGCGGTCGCCGATCACCGCGGCCGCCTGCTCGCCGGCGAAGTGGGACCAGAAGCTCTTGCCCTGCAGGTAGAACTTCCCGCCGATCACCACGATGCTGGCGGTGACGCCCTCAGTGGTCACCGTGCCGCGGGCGGTGCCGCCCGCGACCAGGTCGATGTCGATGCCCAGCGCGTCGGAGCCGGTGCCGCTCGACTTGACCGCGATGTGGAAGCTCTTCGCCGTCCGCAGCGCGTTCTCGGCGTCGGCGAGGACCTGCGCGGCCGACTTGTCGGCCTCCCCGCCACCGCCTGAGCTGCCGCAGGCGCTGAGCAGCGCGATGGCGGCGAGCGCGGCGCCCGCAGCGCGTGTCCTGGTCATGCCGCATCCCCCTGGATGATGGGTCCGCCGTGTGCGCGCGCATCATGACGTGCGCGGAAGGGCGTGTGCTCCGTACACTCCGCGCCGTGATGCCCCGCGTCATCGCCGTCGCGAACCAGAAGGGCGGTGTCGGCAAGAGCACCACCACCCAGAACCTCGGCTTCGCCCTGGCGGAGCGGGGACACCGCGTGCTCCTCGTCGACCTGGATCCGCAGGCCGCGCTGACCGTGATGTGCGGCGTCAGCCCCGACGTCAACGGCGGCCCCACGCTGGCCGACTGCCTGAGCGGCAAGGCCGCGCCCGACGCCGTGCTGCAGCGGCCGCGGCCGCAGGTCTGGCTGCTGCCGGGCACGCTGGGACTGGCCGCCTACGAGGTGCGCTCGGCGTCGAACCGGGAGCGCCACGCCGGGCTGCGCAACGCGCTCGGCAAGCTGCAGGGCGGCTTCGACATCGTGCTCATCGACTCGCCGCCCAACCTGGGGCTGCTCACCGTCAACTCGCTGGCGGCGGCGACCGACGTGCTCATCCCCCTGCAGCTCGACTTCCTCGCGCTGCGCGGCATGCAGGCGCTGCTCCAGACCATCGACCGGGTGCGCGAGGTGCACAATCCCGAGCTGCGCGTGGCCGGCATCGTGGGCACCATGCACCGCGGGCGCGCGCTGCACAGCGACGAGGTGCTCTCGCGGGTGCGCGAGCGCTTCGGGGACCTGGTGTTCGACGCCGTGATCCGCACCTCGGTGCGCTTTCCCGAGGCGAGCAGCGGCGGGGTGAGCATCCTGGAGTACGAGCCGCGATCGCCCGGGGCGGCGGCGTACCGGCTGCTGGCGGAGGAGGTCGAGAAGCGTGGCTAGGAAGAGGATCGAGCTGCCCAGTGCGGACGAGCTCTTCGGGGATCGGCCGCCCGCACCGAAGCCGGCCACCCGGAAGCCGTCTGTGAAAAAGGCTGCGCCGAAGAAGGCCGCCGCCAAGAAGGCGACGAAGCCGGTCACCGCCAGGAAGCCCGCGACGGCGAAGCGCACGACCACGGTGGCACCGGCACGCAACGGGCAGGGTGCGACTGCGGAGTCGCGGCTCTCCGCGCTGGAGTCGCGACTGAGCACCTTGCCGGTCGATGCGCTCATCGACCTCCGCGACGGCCTCGAGGAGCTGCTCGCCGCCGAGGTGGTCGACGAGGCCGCGGTGCGCGGTCTGCTCGACTCCTTCGACGGCTGAGTCCACAGCCGAGGTTCAGCGGCTATGCTCCGCGACGATGTCAGGGGAACGTCCGTGCTGAGCGGCCTTCTCCGGCGCACCCTCCGCCGGCACGCTCCGCCGCCCCCTCCGGTCGTCACCGCGTCGCCCGCAGCCGGTGCGGCTGCCATCACCGCCCCGCGATCGCCACTGCTCGTCGACGCCAGCACCTGGACCTTCTGGTCGCGCGGCGCCTCGGCCGCCGAGACGCTCGTCGAAGCCACCGGCCAGGAGGCCGCGCGCACCGAGTCGGTGTCGCGCCGGGTCGCCGCCATGCTCGACGCACGCGATCGCACCCGGCACGGCGCGGCGCCCGTGGTGCCCCGGCGCGGCGACCCCGCCCAGGCGGAGTTGCTCTTCGTCGAGATGATGCGGGCCGGCCACTTCGAGCGCGCCTTCCGGCTGCTGGCCCCGGAGTGCCAGGCCCGCTGGGGATCGGCGGCGGTCTTCGCGGCGGAGCAGCAGCGCAGCGGCGGCCACGAGCAGGTGCGCCACGCGGAGATCCGCGACATCGAGGTTCTCGAGGCCTGGGCCGACCCCGACAGCGGCCGGGTCAACCGCGAGGTGGCCGAGTTGACCGTCGAGTACGCCGTCGACGTCGGCGGGCGCGAGGTGCTCGTCGAGCGCGTGGTGCACATGGTGCTCGTCGAGGGGCGCTGGCGATCGCTCTGCTATCCGCCGCGCCGCAGCCAGGAGGTGGCGGCGGGATGAGGCGGGATTCGCGTCACGGTCCGTGCGAGGATCGGTCGGATTCGCGGGCCGGCGTGGATACAATGCGCCGATGCCGTTGAGCGCAGTGCACCCGTCGGGGGGACCGCTGGAGCGCACCTGCCTGGAGCTCGAGCAGATCCGGCGTGCCGCCGCGTTCCGCCGCGACCGGGAGCTGCGCTCGCGCCGCCGCCTGCGCGAGTCGGACCTGCTCCTCGACCTCATCGAGCAGTGCCGCCTGCGCGGCTACCGCCTGCTGCCGGCCCAGCTCTGGACGCACATCGTCCGCTTCGTCGGCACCGTCGACGGCAGCCTGCGCGACGACCTGGGCATCAACCGCCATCCCGACCACGTCAGCGAGGTCCTCTTCGCCGCCCAGGAGGAGTTGCTGCGCGAGGTCGCCGAGGAGCGCCGGCCGCGAGAGGCGCCGATCATCCCGCTCTTCGGCCCGCGCGCACCCGCCGCCGCGGTCTGAGCCGGCCGCCGGTGGCCTGGGACGTCGCCGTCGCCGGGACGGTCTGCATCGACGACATCACCACCCCGCGCGGGCATCGCAAGAACCTCCAGGGTGGGTCCGCCGTCTACTTCGCCCTCGCCGCCTCGCGCTACGCGCCGGTGCACCTGGTCGGCACGGTGGGACGCGACGGGCTCGACAGCGTGCGCGACACCGTCGCGGGCTGCGACGTCACCATCGAGGGGATCGAGGTCAGCGACACGCCCACCATGCACTGGTATGCGCGGCACGACTTCGGTGCCTGGGTGACCGCCGAGGAGCGCACCGAGCAGGGCCCCTATGCGTCATGGACCCCGCACTTCCCGGCCGTCGCCCGGGACGCCCAGGTGCTCTTCGTGGGCTCGATGCGGCCCGAGTTGCAGATCCGGGCGCTGCGCCAGTCGAGGGCCGCGCTCATCGGCAGCGACAGCATGACGCTGTACATCGGCGACCATGGTGCCGCGGTGCGCGCGGTCGTCGAGGAATCGGACATCCTCTTCCTCAACCGGTCGGAGCTCGCCGCCCTCACCGGCATGCCGCCGGAGGACTGGGTGGCCTCCGCGCGCGCCCTCTGCGGGCGCGGCCGGCTGCGCGCCGTCGTGGTCAAGGGTGGCCCGTCCGGCGCCGCGGTGGTCAGTGCGCGCAGCGTCGTCGAGCGCGCCGCCCACCCTGTCGAGGACGTCCTCGACCCCACCGGCGCCGGCGATTCGCTGGCGGGAGGATTCCTCGGCGCCTGCGCCCGCGCCGGCCGCGACGACGACGAGTTCTTCGGCGCCGCGCTCGACGAGGGCCTGCGCTGCGCCGCCGACGCCATCGTCGCCTTCGGCACCGAGGCCCTGCGCAAGCGCACCTCCACCGCCCACCTCGTCCCCGACTGAGTTCAGGACGACGACGGCAGGAACGCGGTCACCACCAGGAACAGCGTCAGCACGCTGAGGACGCCGGCCAGGGCCACCGCCACCGTGTTGTTGAGCGGCCCGTTGCGCCGTCGCCCCAGCAGGCGGCGGTCGTTGGCCAGCAGGATGATGAAGACGAGCAGCACCGGCAGCAGGATGCCGTCGAGCACCTGGGTGCCGATGGCCACGCCGGCGATGGGCACGCCCGGGATAAGCATGATGCCGGCGCCCACGGCGAGCAGGCCGATGAACAGGGTGAAGAACAGCGGTGCCTCGTCGAAGCCCGCCTGCACGCTGCGCTCGGCGCCGAAGGCCTCGCAGACCACGAAGGCGGTGCTCAGCGGCAGCACCGCGGCGGCGAGCAGCGAGGCGCCGAGCAGGCCGACGGCGAAGAGCTGCTCGGCATGCGACCCGACCAGCGGCGCCAGCGCCTTGGCCGCGTCCTGCGCACCGTTGGCGCTGGAGAGGCCGTGGCCCGCGTACTGCGGCTGCAGGTGCAGCGTGAAGGCGGTGGTGATGATGATGAACACCGCCACCGCCACCGCGAAGATGGAGCCGCTGATCACGTCGGCGCGCACGTAGCGCAGCTGCTTCTCCGAGGTGCCCTTGTCGACGATCGACGACTGCAGGAAGAGCTGCATGTACGGCGTGATCGAGGTGCCCACCAGCGCGATGAGGTCGGTGACGTACGCGCCCGTCGAGACGCCTCCATGGCTGAGCGTGGGCACGACCAGGTCGTGGCCGACCTGGCGCCAGTCGGTCGGCACCATGAAGGCGGTGACGATGTATGCGAAGAAGGTCAGTCCCAGGGCCAGGAAGATGCGCTCCACCAGGCGGCGGTTGGCGCGCAGCACCAGCACACCGATCATCGCCGCCGCCGACATCACCGCGATCCAGCGCGGCACGCCGAGCAGTCCCAAAGCCCCGGCCACACCGGCGAACTCCGCCAGCGTGGTGCCGCCGTTGGCGACGATGACCACCACGGAGGCGAACAGCGTCCAGCGCACTCCGAAGCGCTCGCGGATCAGGTCCATCAACCCCTTGCCGGTGACCGCGCCCAGGCGCGCCACCATCTCCTGCACGACGATCAGCGCCAGCAGGATGGGCAGCGTCGCCCAGAGCAGCGCGGTGCCGTACTTGGCGCCGACGTTGCTGTAGGTGAAGATGCCGCCCGCGTCGTTGCCCGCGTTGGCCACGATGATGCCCGGCCCGACGATGGCCAGGTAGCGCCACACCGGCGCCAGCCGCCGCGCGCGTGGCGCGGTGCGGCGCTCAGCGGTGGGGCGTGCGTTCTCCGCTGCGGCTGCCGCGTCGACGCGGCGCCGTGGCGGGCGGAGGGTCGGAGTCGGGCGACCGATGCGCACTTCGACTCTTCCTCTTCTTCATTCGTCCGTGCGCTGACGCGCACCGTCGGGGGCCTCCCCCACGCCAGCATTCGCCGCTGGAGTACGGTCGAATGCCAGCGTTCCCCCTGTCACAGCGCGCGCGCCCTTCGCTTCAGCCCGGCGGGCATCACCTCGTCCATGGCGTCGTCGATGGTGACGATGCCCTGGATGCGATCGTCGTCGTCGACGACGGGCACGGCGAGCAGGTTGTACTTGGCGATCACCGCGGCGACGTCCTCGGGCCGCGCGTCGAGCGGCACCGCCACCACGCGCTTGATCATGATGTCGGCGATCCTGGTGTCCGGCTTGGCCACGATGAGGTCGCGCAGCGAGAGCACGCCGAGCAGCTTCTCGTCCTCGTCGACGACGTAGACGTAGTAGATCGACTCCGCGTCGGGCTCCAGCTCGCGCAGCCGGTCGATGGTCTGCGCCGCGGTGAGCGACACGGGGATGGCCACGAACTCGGTGGTCATCAGGCCGCCCGCGGTGTCCTCCTCGTAGTGGAGCAGCTCCTCGACGTCCTCGGCCTCGTCCGCCTCCATGGCGGCGATGAGCTGCTCGCGGCGCTCCGGCGAGAGGTCGGCGAGCAGGTCGGCGGCCTCGTCGGGCGACATCTCCTCGAGGATGTCGGCGGCGCGCTCGTCGCTCAACCGCGCCAGGATCTGCGCCTGCACCTCCTCGCTCGACTCCTCGAGCGTCTCGGCGGCGGTCTCGTCGTCGAGCGAGGCGAAGATGGCGGCGCGGTCGCGACCGCCGAGCTGCGAGACGATCTCGGCGATGTCGGCGGGGTGCATCTTGGAGAGCTTCTGGTGCGAGATGCGCAGCCGCACGCTGCGCTCGTCGGACTGCACCGGGTCGACGGCGTCCCACGACACGATGCGCTGCGGGAAGTCGGCGCCGACCAGCCGGCGCAGCCGCCGGCCCACCTGCTCGACGCCGAGACGGCGCAGCAGTCCACGCGCGCCGATGTCGACGCCGACCAGCAGCACCTCGCCGTTGCTCTCCTGCAGCTGCAGGTCGTTGACCCGGACCACGCGGCGGCCGTCGGTGTCGACGATCTGCTTGTCGAGCACGTCGCGGGACAGCCAGAGCTCGGTGTCGGCGTTGGGGTAGGCGCGCAGCTCGGCGACGGGGACCTTGAGGCTCAGCTCGCCGTCGTCCCAGGCGCGCACCTCGTGCCAGCCGATGGCTTCGGGTGCGCCGCCGCGCGGCCGCATCACCACCGCGGTGACCTTCGGGTACGGCTCCTGGACGCGCACGATCAGGTCGCGGACCGAGCCCACCGTCTTCTGGTGGACGTCGACCACGTCGGCGCGCAGGAAGTCGCTGAGGAAGATCATGGCAGGCTCGGATGGTAGCCCGACCACACACAGCGCGGTGGAACGCCTGGAGCTCAGGCTCCCGGGGCGGTGTTGCTCAGGGAGACGTACCAGGCCCCGTTGCGGCGCACGCAGACGAAGGTGTCCGCCTTCCGGCTGCCCGACTGCGACTGCACCGGGTGGCAGCCGGCGCCGTCGGTGGTGGTGTTGCCGCCCGGGCGGCTGATGCAGGCGGTCACGTCGCCCTGGTACCTGACGGTGGCGTTGTCGCCGCTGCTGCTCACCGCGCCGATGGCGAAGTCCTTGACGTGGAAGCTCACCGTGAGGTCGAGCGAGCGCGCGTCGTCGATGGCGCCGGTGAAGTCGGCGCGCTCGTCGGGGGCGATCCAGCCGGCGACGCGGCCGGCGTCACCCGCGGCCAGCGCGTTGACCAGGCCGCGGACGGCGCCGTCCGGCGTGTCGTGCGTCGCGCTGCCCGCGGGCCCGCCGCCGCTGCCGCCGCAGGCGGCGAGCAGCGCTGCGAGCAGAGCGGCGGCAGGACCGCGCGCGCTCAGGCGATCGAGGAGGTGCTCACCGATGGCGGCGGAACCTGCAGCGCGCCGACGTGCACGTCGATCTCCGCGTCCGACTCCCTGGCCAGCGGGTAGACGACCTCGGCGTCGTCCATCTCCGGCTTCTGCCGGGTGTAGGCGCCGAGCACCTCGCCGCCCCGGATGAGCACCACGCCGGTGTCGCTGCGGGTGGTCACGCGCACCGCGCCGTTGGCCTTCTCGCGGCGGAGGAAGGCGAGCAGCGCGGGCAGGTCGACGAAGGAGCCGTGCATGCGCTCGAAGCGCTCCGGCAGGTTGACCAGCTGGCTGAGCGCCAGGGAGATCTCGGGACGGTAGGTGAGCACGGTCAGCTCGTGCTCGTCGGAGCCGCTGGGGCCGGGCAGGGAGAGCTTCTCGAGGCGCTTGGTGTCCGCCCCGGCGCTGCCCGCACCGACCAGGGCGACCACGTTGCCCTCGTGCAGGATGGCCACCTGGGTGCCGCCGCCCCCGGCGCTGACCAGGGCGCCGGTGTGCTTGCGGTCGCCGAGGAAGCGGATCAGGCGCGGACCGTCGACGAAGGCCGAGGTCAGCTCACCGAAGATGACCGCGCCCGCCGGGATGGGACAGCCGCGGATGGCGCTGGGAGCGGCCAGGCCGCCCGACACGGTGGTGCCGGTGCCGTTGGTGGCCGGGGCCGCGGTGGCCGCCGCCTCCGGCGTGTCCTCTGCGGAGGCCTGCTCGGACTCGGTCTTGGCCATCTGGTCAGCTCCTTCCGGTTGGATAGTGCTCTCGTCTGGTGGCGTCGCAGCGTCGCCGGTGTCTGCCGGCTCGTCGCGGCGCGCGAAGACCCGGACCCGGTCGAGGATCTCGTCGCCCATCTCGCATCTGCCCCCACATACCCGAGCTACCGTGTCGGCGGCGGTTCCGGGACCCCGGATGCTAGCACCGCCGTGACCTCCGACGGCGGCTTTGTGACCGCTTGTTTCAGCCGATCCGGCGGCCGGCCGCGGATACGAAGGCCAGCGGTGCGCAGGCCGCGTAGCAGGCCAGCGCGACGGCGTGGTGATCGGTGAACCAGCGGGCCGCCTGGCTGGGCCCCGGCAGGGCCACACCGCTGCTCACGATCCCCAGCGCCTCGGGTCCCGAGGCCACCGCCAGGACGTAGAGCAGCACCGCGACCCCGCCCGCGGTGCGCGAGGTGCCGCCGAACACGCCGCTGACGCAGATGCCCACGGCGATGGCCAGCGCGGGCGCGATCACCGCGCGCGGGATGCCCCAGTGCAGCTCGGCCACCGTCGTCGCCGCGCCCAGCCCCACCCCCAGCAGGATGGCCAGGCCCAGGCAGATGCCGGCGGTGAGGGGGTGGCCGTCGGCGCGCAGGAAGACCGGATCGCCCGCCTGGTGGGGCACGGACACCCCGGCGCGGCGCAGGGCCAGGCGCGCCTCGCGGCGCAGCACCGCGTGCTCGACCGCGGAGTGCTCACGCTCGGCGCAGTCGGGGCAGCGTCCACCCACCGCGTGCCCGGCGCACTCCTCGCAGAGGCCGCGACGGCAGTGCGGGCAGGCGGACACGGCGACGCGGTAGTGGGCGTAGCACTTTTCCTGGCCTTCCATCGCGCCCGCAACGCTACCGAGCGCGCGTGCGACGTGCCGGGATGCCCGCGTCCCTTTACCGCGGCGTGACGCCGGCGCGACAGCCGCGTCAGGCCCCGGTCACGCCTGCACGTCCCTGGTGCCCGGTGCGGGTTCCGTATCATCCCGACGCCATGTCCATCCGCACCGCACGCACGCCACGGCGGCGCCGGACCGACCGCGACCTCGGCACCCCCATCGACCGCAACCTGGCCCTCGAGCTGGTGCGCGTCACCGAGGGCGCGGCCATGTCCGCCGCGCGCTTCATGGGCCGCAACAACAAGGAGGAGGCGGACCGCGCCGCCGTCGACTCGATGCGGCGCAGCCTCGGCTTCGTCGACATGGACGGCATCGTGGTCATCGGCGAGGGCGAGAAGGACCAGGCGCCGATGCTCTACATCGGCGAGCACGTCGGCAACGGCAACCAGCCCGAGGTCGACGTCGCCGTCGACCCCATCGACGGCACCCGCCTGGTGGCCCGCGGCCTGCCCGGCGGCATCGCCACCGTGGCCCTGGCCGAGCGCGGCTCCCTGTTCCAGACGCACTGCTACTACATGGACAAGCTGATCGTCGGCCCCAACTCGGCCAAGGTCATCGACATCACCGACACGGTGGCCAACAACCTGCGCCGCATCGCCCGCGCCGAGGGCCGCAACGTCGAGGACCTCACCGTGGTGGTGCTCGACCGCGAGCGCCACGACAAGCTGCTGCGCGAGATCCGCGCCGCGGGCGCCCGGGTCAAGCTGATCATGGACGGCGACGTCGCCGCCGGCCTCATGGCCGCCATGGAGCACCGCACCGGCATCGACTGCCTGATGGGCATCGGCGGCGCCCCCGAGGCGGTGCTGGCCGCCTGCGCGGTGAAGTGCGTGGGCGGCGGCATGCAGGCCCGGCTCTGGCCGCGCGACGCCGCCGAGCGGCAGCTGGTCCGCAACGAGGGCAAGAACCCTGACCTGGTGCTCAGCATCGACGACCTCTGCAGCGGCGACAACGTCTTCTTCGCCGCCACCGGCATCACCGACGGCGAGCTGCTCGGCGGGGTGCGCTTCCGCGGCAAGTACGCCGAGACCTCGTCGCTGGTGATGCGCTCCTACTCGGGCACGATCCGCTACGTCGAGGCGCAGCACCACATCGAGCGCCTGCGCCTGCGTCCCCCCGTCGAGCCGAAGCTGGGCTAGCTGCACAAACCCTCACGCGGCCTCCCAAACCCCAGCGTGGGACAATCCCTTTCCGAGCATGCCCCAACTCCCCCGGCCCAGCCCCTCGTTGGTGCGCTGGTTCACCCCGGGGCTGAACATCAAGCGCTGGCTGGTCCTGCTCTTCGCCAGCATCGTGATGATCAGCCTGGCGGTGGGCTACGCCCTCAAGGACGCGTACCAGAACTTCAGGTTCCCCTCCTTCTTCGGTCCGCTGACCCTGCAGTTCCTGCCCCGTTCGGTGCGCGCGCTGCTCTTCGCGCTGGTCGGCATCGGCATCCTGGTGCTCAGCTTCTACAAGCTGGGCCAGTCGCTGCTCGGTCCCTTCCTGCCCGGCCGCGAGACCGCGCAGCGCGGCCTGGTGGAGCGCCTCTACGCCCACCGCCTGCTGACCAAGGGTCCGCGCCTGGTGACCATGGGCGGCGGCACCGGCATGAGCGCGATGCTGCGCGGCATCAAGCGCTACACCGGCAACATCTCGGCGATCGTCACCGTCGCCGACGACGGCGGCTCCAGCGGCCGGCTGCGTGGCGAGTACCGGGTGCTGCCGCCGGGCGACTTCCGCCAGTGCCTCACCGCCCTGGCCGAGACCGAGCCGCTGATGACCTCGCTCTTCCAGCACCGCTTCACCGGTGAGGGCTCGCTGGGCGGCCACAGCTTCGGCAACCTGTTCATCATGGCGATGTGCGAGATCACCGGGAACTTCGAGCACGCCCTGCGCGAATCGGGACGCGTTCTCGCCGTTCGTGGCCAGATCATCCCCTCCACCCTGCAGGACGTCACCCTCTGCGCCTCGGTGGCGGGCGGCGCGCTGGTGGTCGGCGAGTCGCGCATCCCCGAGGGCGGCGAGGCCATCGAGCACGTCTTCCTCGACCCGCCCAACCCGCCGGTCAACCCCGAGGCGGAGCAGGCCATCCTCGACGCCGAGCTGATCATCGTCGGCCCCGGCTCGCTGTACACCTCGATCCTGCCCAACCTGCTGGTCGACGGCATGGTCGAGGCGCTGCGGGCCACGCCGGCGGTCAAGGTGTACGTCTGCAACGTGGCCACCCAGCCCGGTGAGACCAGCGGTTTCACCGTGTCGCAGCACCTCGACGCCATCGAGGCGCACGTGGGCGGCAACCTCTTCGACTACGTGGTGGTCAACAGCAATTACTCGGTGCCGCTGCCGGGCAGCGCCGTCGAGGCGGGCATCTCGCGCGTGGTCTTCGACCGCGACCGCGCCGCGCAGCGACCGGTGCATTACATCCTCGCCGACGTGGTCTCCCCGCGCGTGTCCACGCACCACGATCCCGAGAAACTCGCCCGCGTGATCATGAAGAGGGTCTGGCGCTAGTCGACGCGGCAGGAATCCGGTGGCGAAAACTCCTTGCCACCGCTTACAATTCCGCGCGTTTGACCGCCACCCCCTCACGGAGTACCCGAATCATGGGTGTGATTACCCGGGATGTGCTCGCCGAGCAGCTTGCGGAGCGTGCCGAGATCACCATGTCTGCCGCTCGTGACGAGGTGAAGTGGTTCTTCGACACCATCTCCGGCGCCCTCACCGGCGGTGACGAGGTGCGTATCCACGGCTTCGGCACCTTCAAGACCGCCCAGCGCGCCGCCCGCACCGGGCGCAACCCGCGCACCGGCGAGTCGGTGCAGGTCCCCGCACGGCGCGTGGTGCGCTTCTCGCCGAGCACGACGCTCAGCGCCACGCTCAAGTCGGCCAAGGGCGCAACCCGCAAGAAGGCGACCAAGAAGTAGGTCGGCCTCGACCTCAGCCGGCGTGGTGGCTGGTCGCCTCGTGCGCGGCCGTGTCACCCGCCGGGTCGAGGTGCACCACCACGTCGGCCAGCGACTCCACGCGGTGGAAGAGTCGATGGCGGACCTCCTCTCCCAAAGCGTGCGCGCGCGCCACGGTCTCGCTGGGCGCCACCGCGAGCGTCAGTTCGGCGCGGACGCGCCGTCCCGTCCAGCGTGCCCGCGCCTCGCTGACGTCGACGACACCGTCGACACCGCGCGCGGTCTCCTGGATCAGGTCGACGAGTGACGCGTCCGCCTCGTCGAGCAACCGCGCGGTGACGTGCCGCCCGGCGTCGACGGCGACCCAGGCGATCACCGCGGTGAGCACCAGGCCGGCCACCGGGTCGAGCACCGGCGCGCCCAGCCAGGCGCCGAGCACGCCGGCCGCGGCCGCCAGCGAGGCGAAGCCGTCGACGCGCGAGTGCTGCCCGTCGGCTTCGAGGGCGACGCTGCCCAGGCGGCGCCCGGCCACGATCTTGTAGCGCGCCACCGACTCGTTGCCGGCGAAGCCGACCAGGGCCACCGCGATGGCCGCGCCGTAGTTGCTGAGATGCGTCCCGTGCAGCAGGTGGTCGATGCTGGTGGCGCCGCTGATCACCGCGCTGGCGACGATGAGCAGCAGCACGAAGAGCCCGGCCAGGTCCTCGCCGCGGTGGTAGCCGTAGGGGAAGCGCCGTGTCGGAGCCCGGCGGCTGAGCACGAAGGCGATGGCCAGCGCCAGCGTGGTGGAGAGGTCGCCCAGGTTGTGGAGACCATCGGCCAGAACCCCGGCGCTGCGCGAGATGACGGCCACGGCCAGCTCGGCGACGGCCACGCCGCCGAGCACCGCCGAGCTGATCAGCGCGACGCGCAGCGCGTCCGGTTCGCCGCTGACGGTGCCGTGGGTGTGGCCATGGCCGTGCCGGTGGGCCCTGCCGTGGTGATGGTCCCCGTGGTGGTCGCTCGCCATCGCCGCCATGCTACGAGAGCCGCCTCACCCGGAGCGTGGCATCATGGGCCCGCCGTGAGCGAGCCAGCCGATCTCCTCCGCGCCTCGGGATTCCGGGCGACGCCGCAGCGCCAGATGGTGCTGCAGGTGCTGCGCGAGGCCCACGGCCGCCACCTCACCGCTGACGACGTCTGCCGTGCGGTGCAGGACAGCTACCCGTCCTTCAACCGCTCCACCACCTACCGCGTCCTCGAGCTGCTCGGCGCCATCGGCCTGGTGCAGCAGACGCGACTCGGCGACGGCGTGGCCCACTTCGAGGTCGTCGACAACCCCGACCGCCACCATCACCTCGTCTGCGTGCAGTGCGGTCGCGTGCAGAACGTGCCCGCCGACGTGCTCAGCGAGATCAGCCTGCGCCTGGCCGAGCGGCACAGCTTCCACATCGGCACCGTCGACCTGATGATCCAGGGCGAGTGCGCCGGCTGCCGGGGCGGCGCGTCGGGGCGCGGCCTCACCGCGGAGAGCGCCGGCGGATGAGGCGGACGGGGTGGGCGATCACCGCCGGCGCGCTGGCCGCGGTGATGATCGGCGGCGGCATCGTGGCCGCGGTGCGCGTCAACGCGGCGCCGCCGCCACCGGTGCTGCGGCTCAGCGTGCCGGACACCTACGTGCCCGTGCCCGGTCCGCCGGTGCCGGTGCACCAGCCGCCGCAGGGCAGCCTGGCCCTGCAGGGCATGGGCCGCGACCTCGCCCTGCTCGACGCGGACATGCCGCATCCCATCGCCTCGGTGGCCAAGGCGCTGACCGCCTACGTGGTGCTGCAGGCGCATCCGCTGGCCGATCGCTTCGACGAGGGCCCGGTGCTGACCATGACCGACGCCGACGTCGCCGACTACCGCAGGGTGTTCGCCGAGGACGGCTCCTCGCTGCCGGTGGTGGCGGGCGAGAAGCTCACCGAGCGCCAGCTCCTGCTCGGACTGCTGCTGCCCTCGGCCAACAACTTCGCGGACACGCTGGGCACCTGGGTGTCGGGCAGTGTCGACCAGTTCGTGGCCCGGCTGAACAGCACCGCGCAGTCACTGGGCATGACGCACACGCACTACGCCGATCCCAGCGGCTTCAGTCCCGACACGGTGGCGAGTGCCTCGGATCTGGTCATCCTCGGCCAGAAGGTGCTGGAGGTGCCGGCGCTGGCGGCGCTGGTGGCCACCCAGCACGCGCAGCTGCCCGACGGCACGGTGCTCGACAACCTCGACACCCTGCTGGGCACCGAGCCGGGCTGGCTGGGCATCAAGACCGGCAACACGCCGCAGGCGGGCGGCTGCCTGCTCTTCGCGGCGCGGCGTCCGGTGGGCGGCGCGCAGGTCACCCTGGTCGGCGCGGTACTCGGGCAGACCGACCTGCACGCGGCGCTCGACGCGGCGAAGACCGCGGTGGACAGCGGTTTTCTCGGCTACGGCGTGGTGCACCCGGAGGACTTTCCCACCGTCAGCGGGCAGGTGACCACGCGCTGGGGGGACAGCTCGGCGGTGCACGTCGCCGTGGATGGCGGTGATCCCGCGGGGCTGCCGGTGCGCATGGGAACCGTGCTGCGCATCTCCTACAGCGTCTCGCCGCTCACCGCCGCCATGCCGTCGGAGCGCGTCGTCGCCGTGGTGGACGGTGCGGACGACCAGGGCAACCGGTTCACCTGGAAGGTGGCCCTCGACCGGGCCATCGCGCGGCCGGCGGCGATGTGGATGCTGTTCAAGAACTGAGGCTGCTCGTTCCGGCCGTGTGTGGCAGGAACGCAGCTACCAGGCGGCCTCGGTGCGTTCGGCCGCGGTCCGCAAGGCCGCCAGCACGTCGGTGCCGCGGTCCTTGAGGTCGGGCGCCACGCGCACCGTCTCCAGCCGGTCCTTGGCCATGATCAGCTCCACCTCGTGCAGCCCCAGGTGCGGCTTCATCGAGGGCTGGCCGCCATACTTGCCGAGCTGCTCGTGCAGCTTACTGCGCATCGCCCGCGGCGACATCTCGCCGGCGCGCACCGCCAGGCCCGCGCCGGCGCGGCCCGGACCCAACCGGAAGCGCACCGGCACGCGGCCCGCCTTGGCGCACGCCTCGCAGCGGCCGTAGCGCTCGTCGGGGATCTCAGGACGCTTGAGGCAGACCCGGCACATGGCAGGCGAGGATACCGCGGCTCACCCGTAGAACCACGTCTCGAACGGCGCGGTGGCCAATCGGCGCGCGCGGCTGCGGTTTGTGGCGGGGAACCAGGCGAGCTCGCGCCCCGCGCCCAGCGGCGACGGCGCCGACCTGCAGCGCACGCCGCGCAAGGCCCGGTCATGCACGTCGGCGCCGATGGGCTGGCAGACCTCGTGGGGGATGAGACGGCCCGCGCCGTCGAGCGGGTAGGTGTGCGGCAGTCCCACAGATCCCACTCCGAATGCAGAGTGCACGTCGGCCACCCGCTGCAGCCGCGGCAACCGTGCGGAGACGAGCACGGGCGCGGTGTCGCTGCGCAGGTCCTCGGGTGCGTAGGGCCACTCACGGGCGAACCGGCGCAGGTTCATGCGCGCGGTCACCACGTCCTCGTTGAGGTAGAGCGCCGGGAAGCTGTCCGGCGGGTTCCAGCGACCGCCGCGGCGTGCCGCGGAGCCGGGATCGAGGGGATCGCTCCACCTCGGGTCGGCGATCCGCAACCAGGTGTGGCCGTCCGGCAGGAACTCGGTCCTCACCCCTGCGTGGCGGAGAAGTCGAACATGGCGCGGCACGCCTCGAGCGCGCCCGCGCTGTCCCCCGCGGCGACGAGGTCGAGGAGGGAGCGATCACCGAGAGCCGGCGCCTTGCGGCGGACCACCGCGGAGATCCGCTCCGGCTTGAGGTGGTGGACCAGGAGGTCGCCGGCCGCGGCCAGGTTGGCCGCCGTCTCCAGGCGTTCGGCCGGCAGGCCCTGGGTGAGCCACTTCGAGAGCGCCTGCCGCGAGACTCCGAAGAGGCGGGCCGCCTCGGACGCCGACAGCCCCCAGACGTCGAGCGTGCGGCGGAACTGGCTGCCCAGCGTCTGCGCCTCGAGCGCGCTGAGGAACGCGGACAGCCACTCCGGGCTGTCCTTGCTGGCTTCGACGAGCCTGACGGCCATCTGCTTCGGGTCCTCCTCGAGCGGCCACGCCGCGGACATGAGCTCAACCTCCACAAGCCATCACCTGCCGCAACCTTATGTCAACCGCAACGATATGTCAACCAAGCTGCGGGTGACCGCCGGGGCGGACGGGAGCGGTTTGCAGAGTTGCCTTGACAATACAACTTCAGCGTTGTAAAGTGCGGCGCCATGAACGTCGAGGTCCGCGCCATCGGACTGCGCGCCATGCGCGAGAAGCACAAGCTCACCCAGCGTGAGCTGGCTCGCCGGCTTGGCGTCACGCAGAACTACATCCCCGCACTGGAGGCCGGTACCCGCAACCCCGGTCCGCGTCTCCGCCAGTCACTGATGGAGCTGTTCCAGTGCGACTTCGAGGATCTCTTCCAGGTGGTGATGGTCAACCCCACCACCCAACGCGAGGTCGTCCTCAAGCCGGAGCAGGACCTCAAGGCCATGTGACCGCTCCGCGGCCGGCGCGGTGCGCCCGCCTACAATCCTGGCGATGACCGCGTCCGCCTCTCCCGACCGGCTGCTGCTCCAGGGCATGGAGTTCTACGGCTACCACGGGGACATCGAGGCGGAGCGCGCCCTGGGCGGGCGCTACAGCGTCGACGTCGAGCTGACCGCCGACCTGCGCGCCGCGGGACGCAGCGACAGCATCGACGACACCATCGACTACGTGCGCTGCTTCCAGGTGGTGCGCGAGCTGGTGGAGAACCAGCAGTACCGCCTGCTCGAAGCCATGGCCGAGGCCATCGCGGCCGCCCTGCTGCGCGAGCACGCCGCCGCGCGGTCGGTGAAGGTGCGCGTCGCCAAGCAGCCGCCGGTGCGCGGCACCTTCCAGCGCTTCGCCGTCGAGGTCGAGCGCGGGCGCGGGGAGGGCTAGGCCGCGGCGCTCGCCGTCTTCGACTGCGTCAACGGTGCCGCCGGCGACATGCTGCTCGCCGCGCTCATCGACGCGGGCTGTCCGCTCGACACCGTCCGCGACGCCGCGCGCGCCTGCGGCCTGCACGAGCTGAGCCTCGACGTCGAGGAGGTGAGCCGCGCCGGCATGCGCGCGCTGCACCTGCGTATCGACGACGACGGCAGCGGCGGCGAGCGCACCCTGCGCACCTGCCTGGCCGCGGTCGAGGCATCCGGGCTGCCGCCGCGAGTGCGCGAGCGGGCCACGGCCGTGCTGCGCCGCATCGGCGCCGTCGAAGCCGGGCTGCACGGCGGCGATCCCGACCACGTCCACCTGCACGAGCTGAGCGCCGCCGACACGCTGCTCGACGTCGCCGGGTTCTGCGCCGCGCTCGAACACCTCGGCGTCGACGAGGTGCGCTACGGCCCGCTGCCCGCCGGGCAGGGCACGGTGCGGACCATGCACGGCCTGCTGCCGCTGCCCGTTCCCGCCACCATGGAGATGCTCACCGACGCAGGGGCCACGCTGCTTCCCGCCGAGGACGGCATCGAGCACGTCACGCCGACGGCCGCCGCGCTGCTGACCACCCTCGGCCGACCTGGCGCCGCGCCGCTGCGGTTGCGCGCCACCGGGCAGGGCGCGGGCACGCGCGACAATCCGCGCCGTCCCAACCTCAGCCGCGTCTGGCTGGGAGATCCCGTCAGCGATGGCAGCAACATGACGGCCGAGTTCAGCGACCGCTGCGTCGAGCTGCGCACCAACCTCGACGAGGCCACACCCGCAGTGGTCGCCGACCTGGTGCAGCGCGTCCTCGACGCAGGTGCGCTCGACGCCTGGATCGTCTCCGCCACCATGAAGAAGGGGCGCCCCGGCCACGTGCTTCACGTGCTCGTCCCCGACGGCGCCGACGCCGCGATGGCCGCGCTGCTGCTCGAGGTGGCGCCGACCCTCGGCGTGCGCTGCGGCGAGGCGCACCGCATGGTCGCCGAGCGCGAGGTCGTCGAGTTCGAGTCGCCGTTCGGCACAGTGCGCGTCAAGTGCAAGCGCCTGCACGGCCGCGCCGTCGACGCCCGCCCCGAGATGGACGACTGCCGAGCCATCGCCGACCGCACCGGCATGCCCCTGCACCAGGTCGTCGACACCGTCACCGCCGCCGCCCGCGCCGCCCTCCTGGAGGACCGCACATGACCGCAACCATCATCGACGGCGCCGCGACGGCGGCGGCGGTCGAGGACGACGTCCGCCGCGAGATCGAGGAGCTGGTCCGCGCCGGGCTGCCCGCGCCCGGCCTGCACGTGGTGCTCTGCAACGAGAATCCCGCCTCCGCCTCGTACGTGCGCGGCAAGGAGCGCGCCACCGGCCGCGTCGGCATCCGCGGCAAGGTGCACACGCCGCCGATCACCAGCTCCACCGCGGACCTGATCGCCCTGGTGCGCAACCTCAACGAGGATCCGACCGTCGACGGCATCCTGGTGCAGCTGCCGCTGCCCGAGCACGTCGACGTCGGGCAGGTGCTCGACGCGGTCGCACCGGAGAAGGACGTCGACGGCTTCCACCCCGCCAACTTCGGGCTGCTCGCCGAAGGACGGCCGCGCATCGCGCCGTGCACGCCGTCCGGCTGCATGGAGTTGATGCGTCGCTACGAGGTGCCGGTGCGCGGCGCGCGCGCGGTGGTGATCGGGCGCAGCACCATCGTCGGCCGCCCCATGGCCATGCTGCTGGTCAACGCCGACGCCACCGTGACCGTCTGCCACTCGCGCACCGTGGACCTGCCCGGCGTCTGCCGCGAAGCGGACATCCTGGTGGCGGCCATCGGCCGGCCGGGCTTCGTCGACGCCTCGTTCGTCAAGCCGGGCGCGTGTGTCATCGACGTCGGCATCAACCGCGTCGGCGAGCGCCTGGTCGGCGACGTCGACCGCGAGTCGGTCGAGCCGGTGGCCGGCTGGCTCACCCCGGTGCCGCGCGGCGTGGGCCCGATGACCATCGCCATGCTGATGCGCAACACCCTCGACCTGGCCCGCGCCCGCCACGCCGCAGCCGGGCAGGCGGCGCCGGTCTGAGTTTCAGCCGAAGCCGTCCGCAACGCCGGCAGGGCTAGGCGCCGTACGACTTCAGCTCGATGACGTTGCCGTCCGGGTCACGCACGTAGATCGAGGTGCCGTCGCCGAGCGCGCCCCAGCGCGTCGCCGGCTCGCCCTCGACGGTGACCCCCACGGCGCGCAGCCGCTTCGCCAGCGCGGCCATGGCTTCGGCCTCGACGGCGAGGCAGAAGTGGTGCAGGTTCCGGCCGCCCGCGTCGCCCGCACCCGCGGCGCCACCGGGGAAGACGTCGATCAGGGTGGTCGCCGACAGCCGCACCGAGGGGAACGGCGCCTCGCCCGCCCGCCACTCGTCGAGCCGCTCCGGAGCGCAGCCCAGCACGTCGCGATAGAAGGCGATGCTGCGCTCCACGTCCGCCGACCACAGCACGATGTGGTCCAGCCCCACCACGCGCAATCCACTGCCGCTCATGGACGGCGAGCATAGAGCGGTTCTTGGCAGTTTGCCCATGGCGCGCGCCGACCCGCACCCGGCAGAGTGGTCGGCGCCGTGCCCACGCCTCGCGCCCTCCTCAGCCTGCCCGTCGCGGCCGGCGTGGCGTTTGCGCTGGCGCTGGCGGCGTGCGGCGGCGGTGGGACGACCGCGCAGGTCAATCCCACCACGCTGCCCGCCCAGACGGTCACCCTCTTCGCCGCGGCCAGCATGTCCAAGGTGATGCCGCAGCTCATCACCGAGTTCGAGAACCGCTATCAGGGCGTCAGCGTCGAGGCCGACTACGAGGGCACCCAGGCCCTGCTCACCAAGCTGGAGGCCGACCCCGCCTCGGCCGACGTCTTCCTCTCCGCCGACCTCAAGCACATGGCCACCGCCTCGCAGCAGGGCCTCGTCGACCCGGCGCAGAACCTGGCCGGCAACCGCCTGGTGGTCGTCCTGCCGCCCGGCAACCCCGCCCACATCACCGCGCTCGCCGACCTGGCCCGCTCCGGCGTGCACCTCGACCTGGCCGACACCTCCGTCCCCGCCGGCGCCTACGCCGAGCAGGCGCTGCACAGCATCGAGGCGCACGGTGACGCCCCAACGGGCTACACCGCCCACGTGCTGGCCAACGTGGCCAGCCGCGAGAGCGACGTCGAGCAGGTGGTTACCAAGGTCGCCTCCGGGGTGGTCGACGCGGGTGTCGTCTACGCCACCGACGCCCAGGCCAACCCGCACCTCGGCACGCTGCCCATCCCCGCCGCCGACCAGCCCGCCACCGTCTACCCCGTCGCGCTGACCCGGCACGGGGCCACCTCGGCGGGCGCCAGGGCCTTCCTCGACTTCCTGCTCGGCACCACCGGCCAGCACATCCTGCGCAGCGCCGGCTTCACCGCGCCGCCGCCGCCTTCGCCGCCCGCCAGCGCCGCCGCCGAGAGCTCGTCGAGCACGCCGTGAGCGCCGCGCGCGCCCATGCCCGGGGCGGCGCCTGGCGCCTCACCCCGACTCGCCTCCTCATCGCCCTGGCCTGCGCCCTGGCGGCAGGCTTCGTGGCCATCCCGCTCATCGTGCTGGCCACCCACACCTCGCCCTCGGCGCTGGCCGCCGCCCTCAGCGACCCCGTCGTGCTCGACGCCCTGCGGGTCAGCGTGGTCACCACCGCGGTGAGCCTGGTGGCGATCGTGCTGGTGGGCACTCCGCTGGCCGTCGCCCTGGCCCGCGGCCGCTTCCCCGGCCGCACCGTGCTCGACGCCCTGGTGGGGCTGCCGCTGGTGCTGCCGCCGGTGGTCGCCGGGCTGGCCCTGCTGCTCGCCTTCAGCCGCAGCGGCCCGCTGGGCACCGCCCTGCAGCCCTTCGGCATCCGGGTGCCGCTCACCGCGGCCGCCGTGGTGCTGGCCCAGTGCTTCGTGGCCGGGCCCTTCTACGTCTACGCCGTGGCCGCCGGGCTGAGCGGCGTCGACACCTCCGTCGAGGAGGTGGCCCGCACCCTGCGCGCCTCGCCCTGGCACGTCTTCCGCACCGTCACCCTGCCGCTGATCCGGCCGGCGCTCGCCTATGGCCTGGTGCTCAGCGGCGCCCGCGCGCTCGGTGAGTTCGGCGCCACCATCACCGTGGCCGGCAACCTGCAGGGCCGCACCCAGACCATGCCCACGGCCATCTACATCGCCTTCGAGCGCGACCCCGATGGGGCCGTCGCGCTCGCGGTCATACTTGCCGTCGTGAGCTTCGTGCTGCTCCTCGCCGTCCGCGGCCTGCGTCTCGCCCGCGCAGCGGTATGAGCCGGTGGGCCTCGACTGCGCCGTCTCCGCCCGGACGGGGACGCTGGAGCTGGACGCCGCGCTGACCGCGCAGCCGGCCCGTCCCGTGGCCCTGATCGGCTCCAACGGCGCCGGCAAGACCACCCTGCTGCGCTGCCTGGCCGGGCTGCGCAGCCCCGACGCCGGCCGCATCAGCGTCGACGGCGACACCTGGTTCGACTCCGAGCGCGGCGTCGACCGACCCGCCCACCGCCGCGACGTCGGCCTGGTGCCGCAGCACGGCGTGCTCTTCCCCCACCTCGACGTCACCGCCAACGTCGCCTACGGCCTGCGCGCCGCCCGGCTGCCGCGGGATCAGGCGCGCCGTCGCACCGGCGACGCCCTGGAGCGCTTCGGCCTGGTCGCCCTCGCCCGGCGGCGGCCCGACACCCTGAGCGGCGGCGAGCGCCAGCGCGTCGCCCTGGCCCGGGCCACGGTGCTCGACCCCGCCCTGCTGCTCCTCGACGAGCCGCTCTCCGCCCTTGACGCCGCCTCGCGCGCCGCGGTGCGCGGCTCGCTGCGCGAGCTGCTGCGCAGCCGCCAGGCCTGCACCGTGCTGGTCACCCACGACGCCCGCGACGCGCTCGAGCTGGCCGCCGACGGCGTGGTGCTCGAAGCCGGCCGCGTGGTCCAGGAGGGCAGCCCCGCCGAGCTGGCCCAGCGCCCCCGCTCGGCGCCGGTGGCGGGCCTGATGGGCCAGAACTGGCTGCCCGGCACCGCCACCTCCCGCGAGGGCGAGGTCTGGACGGTGGCGGCCGGCGACCTGCAGGTGCTCGCCGTGGCCGACGACGCCGAGCCGCCCGCCCTGGGCGCCCCCGCCTACGTGCTCGTCGACCCGCGCGACGTCACCCTGCACCGCGAGCGCCCCGAGGGCAGCGCCCAGAACGCGGTGCACGCCCAGGTCGCCGGGGTGGTCGACGTCGGCGGCCCGCTCCGGGTCACTCTGGACTGCCGGCCGCCGCTGGTGGTCGAGATCACCCGCCGCGCCGCCGCCGCCCTGGAGGTGGTGCCGGGCGCCACCGTCTGGGCGAGCTTCAAGGCCACCGCCGCGAGAGCCTTCTCGTGAACGACGAGAGCGCCCGGGCCGAGCTGGCCTGGCTCGACGCCAGCCTGGGCCGCGCCCCCGGCGCCGAGGCCTTCGTCCGGTCCATGCTGGGCCCGCTGATCGACTACGACGCGCGCCACCACGGCGACCTGGTGCGCACCGTCGAGGTGCTCGCCGCCTGCGGCTGGAGCGCCTCGCGCGCGGCCCGGCGGCTCTTCCTGCTGCGCAACTCGGTGCTCTATCGCCGCGCTCGCATCGAGGAGATCCTCGGCTGCAGCCTCGACGACCCCGAGCGCCGCCTGCTGTTGACCGTGGCGGCCCGCCTGCACCGGCGCCGCCCACAACCGGAGGAGTAGAGCGATGCAGACCAGCGCGCGCAACCGCCTGCCCGGCGTGGTCAAGGACGTGCGCATCGAGGGCCTGATGGCCCGCGTCGACATCCAGGTCGGCGACAACCACGTGGTGGCGCTGATCAGCGCCGAGGCGGCCACCGACCTCGGCCTGCAGGCCGGCATGCGGGTCAGCGCCCTGGTCAAGGCCACCAGCGTCATGGTGGTTCGTGACGAGGATGGCATCAACGCTGACTGAGCGTGGAGCGCGGGTCTTTCCGCCAATGCTGACTACAATGCCGCGATGCCGCTGACCTACCGCGAGTCGCTCGACTTCCTGATCGGCACGGGGTCGCGCGGCATCAAGGCCGGTCTCGAGCGCATCGCCGCGCTGCTCGAGGAGCTGGGCCATCCCGAGGAGGGGCTGCAGGGCGTGCTGGTGGCGGGCACCAACGGCAAGGGCTCGGTGTGCGCCATGGTCGACTCGGTGGTGCGCCAGGCCGGGCTGCACTCGGTGCTGCTGGTCAAGCCGCACCTCTGCTCCTACCGCGAGCGCATCGTCATCGACGGCCAGCACATCGCCGAGGGCGATTTCGCCGCCCTGGTCGAGGCCGTCCGTCCCGCGGTGGAGGCGGTCGAGCCGCGTGCCGGGGCGCCCACGCAGTTCGAGATCCTCACCGCGCTGGGCATCCTCGCCGCCGCCGAGCGCCGGCCCGACGTGGTCGTCTGCGAGGTCGGCCTGGGCGGCCGTCTCGACAGCACCAACGTGCTCGACCTGGGCGTGGCCGCCATCACCAACGTGGCCATGGACCACTCCCAGTACCTGGGCGACACCATCGCCCAGATCGCCGCGGAGAAGGCGGGCATCCTCAAGCCCGGCAACGACGTGGTCACCGGCGCCGAGGGCGAGGCCCTGGAGGTGGTGCGCCGCCGCGCCGCGGACGCCGGGGTGCGCAGCCTGCGCGTGGCCGGCGACGACATCCGGGCCCAGGGCACCAGCCTGGGCCGCGAGGGCATCGAGGTCGAGGTCACCGCGGACGGCTTCCAGGACACCCTGCGCGTGCCCCTGCCGGGCGCCTTCCAGGCGGGCAACACCGCGGTGGCGGTGGGCATCGCCCTGGCCCTGCGCGAGCGCGGCCTGGACATCGGCGACGCGGCCATCCGCGACGGCCTGGCCCGGGTGCAGTGGCCGGCTCGCCTGCAGTGGATCAACGCGGCACCGGTGCTGCTCCTCGACGGCGGCCACAATCCCGCGGCGCTGCGCGCCGTCATCCCCGCCGTGCGCGAGATGACCGAGGGGCGGCCGCTCTCCATCCTCTTCGGCGCCATGGCCGACAAGGACCTCCCCGCCATGCTCGACGAGCTGCGCCCGCTCGGCGCGGCACCCGTCTTCACCCAGATGGGCACGCCGCGGGCCATGCCCGCAGTGGAGCTGGCGCGCCTCTGGGGCGCCGGGGCGCGGGCGATCAGCTCGCTGCCCGACGCGCTGCAGGCCTCGCGGCTGCTGGCGGGGCGCACCGGCGCCGTGTTCGTCTGCGGCTCGCTCTACCTGGCCGGCGACGTGCTGCGACTGCTGGGGCAGGCGCCCGAGCCGCTCTGAGCCGCGCCGAGCCTACTGGCTGATCAGCGGCAGGCCGGCGGGCGAGGTGGCCAGCGCTTCGAGGGCCGCCGTCCGCGCGCCCGCGGTGACCACCACCTGCGCCGAGCCCTGGACCAGGCTGTGCAGGGTGGTGCGCACCGGGTGCGGCGGGGGCGTCACCGGCAGCGTGCTGGCGTCGATGGGGCCGCCGAAGCCGGCCGCCGGCAGGGCCGCCACCGGCACCATGGCCACGGCGGGCGCCAGGGCGATGAGCTGGAAGCCGTCGCCGTCCCGGCTGTCGCGGGAGGTGCCGCTGTCGACCCGCGCGGCGAAGACCGGGGTGGGCAGCGCTACGGCGGGGGCGGAGACGCGCGGCGGCGCGGCGGCCTGCGCTGTCGCCGAGGGGACGCTGCCGAAGCCGCCGGTGACCAGCACCAGCGAGCCGGCCGCGCCGAGGGCGATCTCGCCGGCGAGCTGCTGGCTGCGCGAGCCCGCGTTGGCCACCGAGCGGCGCAGCGACATGGGCAGCCGGGCCAGCCCGAGGGCCAGCACCCAGGCGCGCGCCGGGGCGCGGAAGGCGGTGTTGCGCAGCTCGTCCTCGGTCTGGCGGCAGGCGGCGCAGCCGGAGAGGTGCTCCTGCACGGTGTCGCGCTTGGCCCGGCTCAGGGTGCCCTCGATGAGCTCGGCGATGGCCGTGCCCATCTCCTGGCACTCGTCCGCCATGTCGCGGCGGGCCACCAGGTTCTGGATGAAGGCGGTGCGGAAGCGCTTGCGGGCCCGGCAGTACCAGAGGCGGGCCACGGTGACGGGGATGTCGAGCGCCTCGCTGATCTCCTCGTAGGAGCGGTCCTCGAGGGCGCGCATGGTCAGGGTGGCGCGGTAGTGCTGGGGCAGGGTGGCGGTGACGCGGCGGACCAGCGCCTGCATCTGGGCCCGGACCAGCATCTCCTCGGGGTCGTCGGCGCCGCCGGCGGGGGCCTCGAGGGCGGTGCCCTGGTCCTCCAGGGTGCTCATGGGGATCTGGGCGACCCGCTGCCGGGTGAGCTCGTTGAGGCACTCGTTGCGGGCGATGCGCAGCAGCCAGGTCTGGAAGGCCTCGGGTGAGCGCAGGTCGCCCATGCGGGCGAAGGCCTTCATCAGCGCCGTCTGGGCCATGTCCTCGGCGCGGGCGGGGTCGGGGAAGAAGCGGCGCGCGTAGCGCTGCAGGATGGGCCGGGCCAGGCGCACCAGCTCGCTGATGGCGACCTGGTCGCCGGCCTGCGAGCGCAGCACGAGGCCGTCGTCGATGGCGCCGATGGTGCTCGTCGTCACGCCTGGGTCCGTCGCAATGAACGTCGCGGCCTCATCTCTCTGGGTCCCTTCGCCAGGAGAACGGTTCCCGCACCTGGGGACGAAGGGGTGTGTCTCGGGCTGCTGGCCACACCGGGATCCGCCCTGCCGCCATGGCTCTGTGTCAATGAAACGGTCAAAAGACGTCGCACCTTGCGCACCGATTCGCCGGGGCGGGTCCGCCTCCCCATCTGGTTCCTTCCCTCGACCCGGAGCGTAATGAATCAGTACCCCGGTGCGCCAGTTGGCGCACGCGAAAAGCGGCGCGAGGGCCCTGGTCGGGGGCCGCTCGCGCCGCTTTGTGTGGGTGGGGGAGGTGGGGAGGTCAGACGACGGTGAGGGTGCCGCGCATGTAGCCGGCGTCCGACATGGCGCCGCCCCAGCCGTTGGGATCACCGCCGCAGGGGTCGTAGCACTGCCAGGTGTAGGTGCCCGCCTTGCCGGTGTGGATGGTGAAGGTCACCCGGGAGGCCGGGGCGATGGGGACGTTGATGCCCAGCTTGGGGATGGTGAAGGTGTGCGAGACGCCGTTCTGGGGATCCAGCGACATGGCGGTGGTCACCGCGCCGGAGGTGTCGTTGGGGTTCTTGGTGTCGAGCGCCTGGATCTGCATCGGGCCGAGGATGCCCTTGGCGATGGCGAACTGCTCCGAGCCGGCGGCCAGCGGGGTGGGATCGTCGAAGTTGACCACGGTGATGGTCACCGTGCTGTTGGCCGGCAGGGTGAGCGCCGCGGGCAGGTAGGCGGGCATGTCGCCGTCGTCGAGCTGGTCGCCGGTGGCGATCACCAGCGTCTCGTGCAGCGGGTGCACGTTGGTGCGCGCGGCGGCGAGCTGGGCGGCGTTCTGCTGCGGTGCGGCCGAGACCGGCGCGTGCCAGAAGGTCACGGCGGACACGACCGAGGCGGTGAGGATGGACCCGCCGACGATGAACGCCAGCGCGAAGCGATCTCTGCGCTCCATGGTTTGAACTCCCTGGTCAGGAATGCGGGTGCAGTGGATCCAGGGTGAGGGCGACCGGGGTGCTGGGCCTAGAGACGTCGGCCACGACTTGTGCGGGGACCATCGCCTCCTGCATTCGGGACCGAGCGCGGGCCGTAGGTCATCTTGGGGCTCGCCTGTGGTGGGACCTTCGGCCTCCCGCTGTGCTCTACGCTCGGCACGCCATGCCCGACACCACGTTCACCGTCGCCCGTCCTTCGGGGATCTCCTACCTGCGCATCCCCGCCCCCGATCCCCACGCCCTCGCCGCCTTCTACGCGGCCGTCTTCGGCTGGTCGATGCGCCTCGATCCCGGCCGCGCCGCCTTCGAGGACGGCACCGGCCACGTCATCGGCCACCTCGTCCCCGACCTGCCCGTCGCCGGCGAGGCCGGGATCGTCCCCTACGTCTACGTGCCCGACGTCGCCGCCACCCTCGCCGCCGCGGTCGAGCACGGCGCCGCGGTGCTCCGCGACGTCTACGCGGAGGGCCACCTCTCGGTCGCGCTCCTGCGCGACCCGGCGGGCAATACCATCGGCATCTGGCAGGACACAACTCGCTAGGGTGCCTTCACCGCGAAGCGGTCCGGCGCGGAGTCGCGCCGAGCGGGGGGTGGAGCGGAGCAGGCTCCGCCTGCGCAGCGGGAAGGGGGCGGCGACGGCCCCCTGGAGATGGAGGGGCCCCCGCGCGCTCGAACCGTCAGGCGCCCGCGGCGCCTGGCGGGAGCGCGTGGGGAACGATCCCACCGGGGACGCGGCGAGCGCGCCCCCCAGCCGTTTTGAAGACGGTGGGGCCCACCTGGACCCATGCGCCCCCGCGGCGCGCCTAGGCCGCGAGCACCGCCTCCAGCTTCGACTTGAGGCTGGCCTTGGGCTGGTAGCCGACGATGCGCTGCTCGGGCTGGCCGCCGCGGAACAGCATCAGGGTCGGGATGCTCATGACGCCGAACTGGCCGGGCACCATCGGGTTGGCGTCGATGTCGATCTTCATGACCTTGATCCGCCCCTGGTACTCGACGGCGAGCTCCTCGACGATGGGGGCGATCATCTTGCACGGAGCGCACCACGCCGCCCAGAAGTCGACGAGGACGGGGACCTCGGCGTCGAGGACCTCCGACTTGAAGGTGGTGTCCGTGACTTCGGCTGCGTTGGCCATGGGGTTCTCCTGGGGGCGCTGGGGGCGAGCGCCCATCGTAGCAATGCGGTTCGGCCGCCCTCGGCGGCGCGGGTTCAGTCGGCGGCGGCCGCCGCCGGGGCGGACGAGGATCCGTCCGTCGTCGAGCTGGTGGACTTGGTGGACGACGACGAGCTGTCGCCACCCTTGCGCGAGTCGGTCTTGTAGAAGCCTCCGCCCTTGAAGACGATGCCCGCCGGGAAGAAGAGGCGCCGGCCTTCGCCACCGCACGACGGGCAGGCGGCGCCGGGCTCGTCGCTCATGCGCTGCCAGACGTCGTACTCGTTCCCGCACTTCTCGCAGCGGTATCCGTAGGTCGGCACAGCGGTCTTCTCCATACCCGGTGTTCGACCGGGTTCAAACCTTGGGACAGCGGCCCTAGTTGTCCCAGGGCGCCCCGACGCGGGTGCGGGTGCGACCGTCGACGCGGCGGGAGGGAACGTCGCCCGAGGCGATGCGCCGGGCGAGATGGGCGCTGGGGCTGGGCACCCGGGCGCGCCGCCGCTCGTCGCGCAGGAAGCGCCGCACCGCCACCCCGACCAGCTCGCTGCGGCTCAGCGGCGAGGCCTGGGTGTGGGCGTTGAGGGCTTCGAGCACGTCGTCGTCGATGTAGACGGAGATGCGGCGACCCATGGTGATCGCAATGGTAAGTCAGACCCCGACTCGGCCGGTGTTGACCCCACCCCGGCGACGGCGCACGATGGGCGCCCCGCCTCCGGCCGTCCGCGTGTGGATGCTGAGACCGGGGCGGGCGCTGGGGGACACAGCCATGTCGATCGAGCAGTACAAGCGGGCCGAGCAGCGCTTCGTCGACGAGGTGATCAACCAGGGCCGGATGGACAGCTTCGACGAGCTGATCTCACCGGACTGGCGCGAGCGGACCGACGACAGCTTCGGGGTCGAGCGGCTGCGCGAGCTGATCGCCGCCTGGCGCGGCGGCATGCCCGACCTCCACGCCACCATCGAGTTGATCACCGCCGAGGGCGACCTGGCGGCGGTTCGCCTCCGCGTCGAGGGCACCCACACGGGCAACTATCTCGGCCTCGAGCCCACCGGCAAGAAGGTGGCCGGCACGCTGGCCTACTTCGACCGCTTCGACGGCAGCGGCCGGGTGGTCGAGAGCTGGACCGAGTCGGGCTCGAAGGGCTTCTACGAGCAGATCTGCGGGCGTCCCTACGAGGTGCCGGTCGCCGCGGGCTGAGTCCCGCGTTCGCCGCGCCTACAGCGGCGAGAGCAGAAGGCCGGTGGGCACCTTCGGGTAGAAGTACGAGGACTTGTGCGGCATCACCTCGCCGGCGTCGGACACGGCGATGATCTCGGCGGTGCTGGTCGGGTTGACCGTGAAGGCCAGCGCCGCCCGGCCGTCGCGCACGGCCTGCTCGGCCTCGGCCACGTCGCGGGTGAAGGCGAGCGCGCCGCCAGTGATCTGCTCGGGGGTGATGCCCAGCGCGTCGTGGAGGACGCGGTCGGCGAGCACGCTGACGTCGAGAGCCGCGGCCGGGGAGGCCGTCTCGGTGCGCGGGGTGCTGAGCAGCGCGGTGCCGGCGGGGGTGGCGACACCGAAGGCGTGATGGGTGTCGCGCATGGCACCGGCGCGCTCGGTGGCGGCGGCCAGGTCGGCGGCGGATTCGACGGTCCAACCCGTGCCGAGCCGTTCGTGCAGCTCGTCGAGGCTGCGCGGCGCGCCGCCGCCCGCGCCGGCGAGGAGCAGGCGATGGGTCGGCCAGACCTCGACCACCGGGTCGTCGGCCGCGCACGCGTACACCAGGGTCATGGCGAAGTCCGCGTCCTCTGGGGCGTCGGGCTCGGCGGCGCGGCGCTCGGCGGCGTAGGCGGCGGCGGTCTCGAAGCGGTGGTGGCCGTCGGCGACGTAGAGCCTGGCGGGCGCGAGGGCGGCGTCGAATGCGGCGAGCTGCTCGGGGTCGTCGACGACCCAGAGGCGGTGCTGCTCGACATCGAGCTCGCCCGGGGTCTCGCCGCCGGCGTCGGGGGCGCGGTTGGTGGCGGCGTCGAGGGCGTTCTCGATGCCGGGGGCGCGGTCCCAGGTGATCCAGACGGCGCTGGTCTGCATCCGCGTGGCTCGCATCAGGTTGAGGCGGTCCTGCTTGGGACCGCGCATGGTGCGCTCGTGGGGCAGCACCTCGGACTCGTCCCACGGCTTGGCCGGGACGCGGCCGAGGATGCCGCGGCGCACGTGGCGCCGCCCGTCGGCGCCGAGGAACTCGTGCTCGGTGACGTAGAGCGCGGGCCGCTCGTCGCGCCGCAGGATGCCCAGGTTCAGCCAGGACTCGAGGTGGCCTCGGGCCCGGGTGTATCGGTCATCAGTGCCCGGAACGTCGTCGGGCAGCTCGGCGCCGAAGTCGATGCGGACCACGTTGCGCAGGTCGCGGGAGTAGAGATCCTGTTGCTGGGCCGGGCTGATCACGTCGTAGGGCGGCGCCAGCGCGCTGCCGAAGTCGACGTGGCCGGTGTCGTAGCGGACGGCGCGGAGCGGGCGGACGCGAGCCACCGCAGGACCTAGAGCCGGACCTGCCGGAGCGTCTCCAGCCCGGCCTGCTTCTGGATCTCGGCCAGCAGGTCGTTGGAGACCGGCTCGTCGACCTGCATCAGCATCACGGCGCGGCCGCGCGGCGTGTTGCGCCCCAGCTCAACCGAGGCGATGTTGATGTCGTGCCTGGCCAGAAGTGTGGCGATGCCGGCGATGACCCCGGGGTGGTCCTGGTGCGAGCCGACCAGGTAGATGCCCTGCGGCTGCATGTCGACACGCAGGTCGTTGATCCGGGTGATGCGCGACTGGCCCTCGAACTGGGTGCCGGTGATGGAGAGCGGTTCGGTGCCGACCAGCTCCAGCACCATCGAGGTGGCGTAGTCGAGCGAGCGGGTGCTGCTGCGCTCCTCGACCTCGACGGAGTGCTGCCGGGCCACCGTCTTGGCGTTGATGGGGTTGATGCGCGTCTCGGTGATGGAGGCGAAGAGCCCGCGCAGCGCCTCGGCGGTGAGCACGATGGTCTCGCGCTCGGCCAGCTCGCCGGTGTAGGTGCAGACCACCCGCCGCAGCTTCTCGGGACCGAGCTGCGATGCCAGCGAGCCCATCTTGGCGGCGAGGTCGAGGTAGGGCCGCAGCTCGGCCATCTCCTCGGGGAGGATGACCGGCGCGTTGACCGCGTAGCGCGCCGCGCCGCCGCTCAGCACGGTGGCGATCTGGTCGGCGACGTCGTAGGCGACGTTGTACTGCGCCTCCACCGTCGAGGCGCCGAGGTGCGGCGTCAGCACCGTGTTGGGCGCCGAGCGCAGCGGGTTTTCCTCGGCGATCGGCTCCTTGGTGAAGACGTCGATGGCCGCCCCGGCGATGTGCCCGTCGGCCAGCGCGTCGGCAAGCGCCTGCTCGTCGATGATGCCGCCGCGGGCGACGTTGAGCACCCGCGCGCCCTGCTTCATCTGGTGCAGCCGATCGGCGTTGATGACGCCGCGCGTCTGGTCGGTGAGCGGCACGTGCACGCTGAGCACGTCCGACTGGCGCACCAGCGTGTCGAGGTCGACCAGCTCCACGCCCGCCTGCTCCGCGCGCTCCGCGGTGACGATGGGGTCGTGAGCGATGACGCGCATCTGCAATCCCTGGCCGGCGATGCGCGCGACTTCGAAGCCGATCTTGCCCAGCCCGAGCAGGCCCAAAGTCTTGTCGCGCAGCTCGAAGCCCATGAACTTCGAACGCTCCCACTTTGCGGCGCGCATCGAGGCGTCGGCGGCGGGCACGTTGCGCGCCAGCGCGCACATCATGGCGATGGCGTGCTCGGCGGCGGCGAGCGTGTTGCCCGTCGGCGCGTTGAGCACCAGCACACCGTGGCGCGTCGCCGCGTCGAGGTCGATGTTGTCGACGCCGACTCCAGCGCGTCCCACCACGCGCAGTTTCGCAGCGGCATCGAAGACGTCGGCGGTGACCTTGGTCTCGCTGCGCACCACGAGAGCGTCGTACTCGCCGATGCGCGCGATCAGCTCTTCTTTGCTGAGGCCGGTGGCGACGTCGACGCGCCCCGCGCTGCGCAGCCGCTCCACGCCGTCCTCGGCGATGGGGTCGGCGACGAGGATGCGCGCGTGGCTGGCGTCGAGCGTGAGCTGGGTCGCCGGTGCCTGCTTCTGGTCGATCACCCGACGGCGGCGGGCTGCGGCGCCTGCTCGACGCTGCGAGCAGCGGCCTGGGCGGCGGCGACGGCGAGCCCGCTGCGGGAGAGAAGTCCCTTGTCCTGCAGGCCCTGCTCGATGGTCGCCAGGATGGCGTAGATGTCGCGCTCGTCGATGTAGCCGAGGTGGCCGACGCGGAAGATCTTGCCCTGCAGCTGTCCCTGGCCGCCGGCGAGGACGAGGCCGTAACGGGTGCGCAGGTGGCCGAGCAGCGACTTCAGCTCCTCGGGCGTGTCGACCGGCGCGTGCACCGCGGTGACGGTGTTGCTGCGGTAGCCGTCGGGCGCGAACAGCTCGAGGCCGATGGCGGTGAGTCCGGCGCGGGTCATCTCGGCGACGCGCGCGTGCCGTGCCCACACGTTCTCCAGGCCCTCCTCGCGCATGATGGCGAGGCCTTCCTGCAGCGCATACATGGTGGCCACCGGCGGCGTGGTGTAGGTCTGCTGCTTGTCCTGGAACTTCTTCTCGCGGGCGAAGTCGAAGTACCAGCGCGTGCACTTCGCTTCGTCTGCGGCCCTGTAGGCGTCGGGGCTGACGCTGATCATGGCCAGCCCGGGCGGGGCCATCCAGCCCTTCTGCGAACCGGTGACCACCACGTCGAGCTTCCACTCGTCGGTGGGCAGCGGCAGCGAGCCGACGCCGCTCACCGAGTCGACGGCGATGAGCAGGCCGCGCCGCTTGACGATCCCGGCGATCGTCTTGATGTCGTTGGTGATCGCGGTGCTGGTCTCGTTGTGGGTGACGAAGACCTTGCGGATCTCGGGGTTCTGCTCCAGCGCGCTCTCGACGTCGGCCGGGTCGACGGGCTCGCCCCAGGGATAGGCGAGGCGGACCACGTCGGCGCCGAAGCCGGCGGCGATGTCGGCCCAGCGCTCACCGAAGGAGCCGATGGTGCAGAAGAGCGCCTTCTCGCCGGGGCTGAGCAGGTTGGTGGCCGCGGCCTCCAGCCCGCCGGTGCCGCTGGCGGGATAGAGCAGGACGTCGTTCTCCGTCTGCATCGCCCACTTGAGGCCCTCGACGCAGTCGGTGAGCAGTGCGGCGAACTCCGGCCCGCGATGGTTGATCATCGGGCGACTGCTCGACCGCACCACGCGCTCAGGCAGTGGGGTGGGGCCGGGGACGCGGAGTTGCTGCTCGAAGGTCATGACGCTCCTGGTTGCACGAGGCGGCGGGCTTGGGCAACGAGGCGCACAGTCTACCAAGCTCCCGGCCGTTGACGCGGCGCGTCAGATCGCGTCGGGCGAGGCGGTTTCTAGAACCAGAGCTCGTCGTAGACCGAGCGACGGGTCGGCTGCGGGCGCGCGGCGCGTTCGAGCACGGCGCGGCGCCGGGCGCTGCGGCGGCGGCGCTGCGACTGCGACATCGGGCGGGACAGCGGCGTGTCCGGACGCCAGGAGGTGGCCAGGGTCAGCGCGTGGCCGGAGAGCGAGCGGCGGCCGCTGCGGCGGTTGCCGCTTCGGGTGCGCCCGGGGTCCTGGCGGATCAGTGAGTCGACGGTGGCGTAGGCCCAGCGCGCCACGGGGAGAAGGCGTCGGCGCCAGCGCACCGCGGCGGTGAGCAGCGCCAGAACCACGAACCAGCGCAGGATCGAGCTGCCCTGGGCAGGCGTGGTGCCGGGCGCGGTGGTCGCGGACGCGCCATGGGCGGCGGTGGGACGGTGGGTCGCCTTCCAGGCGGTGATCTGCGCCTTGAGCGTGGCGATCTGCGGAGCCTGCTTCTCGATGCCGTCGCGGATGGCGCGCGCCAGCGCGTCGCGAAAGCCGTTGTCCGCCAGCAGTCCGGCCTCGCGCGGGTTGGTCAGGTACGCGCCCTCGACGGTGACCGCGGGCATGGTGGCGTGCACCCAGAGGTCGGGCTTGCTCTGCACGCCGTCGTTGCCGATGCCGTAGGGCTGCAGGTCGCCCGCCACCGCGTCGCTCATCACCTGCGCGAAGGGCAGCGAGGTGTCGTTGGGATAGAGGATCAGGGCACCGCCGGTGGTGGCATCGGTGAACGAGTTGAAGTGGATGCTGACGAAGAGCTGCGCGCCGGCGTCGATGGCCGTCTGCATGCGCGGGCCGATGTCGACGTAGCTGTCGTCACTGCGGGTGAGCACCACGTCGACCTGGTCGGCGCGGAGCAGCGCGGCCAGGCGCTTGGCGACGTCGAGGGTGACGTCCTTCTCCTGCAGCCCGTTGGCGCCGACCACGCCGGGGTCGAAGGGCTGGTCGGGCTTGTCGTTGTCGGCGCTGCCGCCGTGGCCGGGATCGATGGCGACGACGTAGGGCGTGGGCGCGTCGGCGCTGGGCAGCGGTGTGGCCGCCAGGGCGTGCGCCGGCAGCGCGAGGGTGGCCGCGACGATGGCGGCGACCGGGGCGCGAGCGAGGACGTGGAGTGGGTGTGTCGCCCGGTGGGGCATAGGCCGTTGCCGAGTATACGGCCGTGCGGGGCTGTGCGAGGCCATGCTGGTGTTGCGCCGCGTCGGGGACCACAATGGCCTGCGCCGCTACATCGGAGCGTTCGCGTCGCCATGGCACTGGTGGCAGCCCCACTGTCCGCGCCTGAGGAGGAGCCGTGGCTGCGCGCCGTCGCCGGGTGCGGACTACCCTTCGCACTGCTGACGGCGGCGGACGGCTCGCGCGCGGGGCTGGAGCGCGGGCTGGAGGATCTCTGCGTCGTCGCTGAGCTGCCGCGCTGCGTGTGGGTGGCGCGGCTGGCTGGGGCTTCTGAGGATCTCGGCTTCGCGCTCTCGGTTGCGGGTGCGGGCGCTGGTGGTGCGCGTGCCGGCGGGGTGGGGGTGGTGCAGCTCGGGCCGGGCGCGGGGGCGGCGGCTGCTGTGGTGGTGGACGGCTGCGGTGGTGGCGCTCGGCACAGCGTGATGGCGGTGCAGGTCGACGAGACCTGCGCGGCGGCGGTGGCGGCGTTGCTGTCGTCGGGCGACCTGGCTGCCGCGGTGCGGGGTGCGCGGCTGGCGGTGTTGCGGGACGCGCGGCGGTCGTGGGCCGTGGTGGTTCGCGGGGCCGGGGCGGACGACCTGCTGCGGCGGGTGGCGGCGCCGGGCGCGCCGGTGGCCGGGCTTCCGGTGGCGCCGGTGGCTGCGACGGGTGAAGGTTTGCCGGCGCGTGCGCTGGCCCGGCTGCGGACGGCCATGCCTTTGGCCGCGCTGGGGGTGCGGATGCGCGGGAAGCCGCGGCGGCTCGGGGCGGCCGTGGGGTCGCTGCTCGTCGCCGCGCTGGCCATGGGGGGCGCGGGCTGGGAGGTCGCCCATCGGGCGGCGTCGCAGATCGACCCCTCGGTGGCGCAGTTGGGTGGCGGCGGCGCTCTCGGTGCGGTGCCGGTGCCGCGAGTCGGCGCCATGTCGGCGACCTGGGACCGCACCGCCCAGGTGGTTCTCTTCGGTGGCGCCACCGCGTTGGGCTCCGGCCACGGCGTGCCTCTCGACGACACCTGGCGCGGTGCGCTGCCGCCGGCGGCGGCATGGCAGCGAGCCGCCGCGGGCTCTCCGCAGCCGTCGGCCCGGCTGGCCGGGGCCATGGCGGCCGACGTCACCGGCGGCTACGTGCTGCTCTTCGGCGGCGAGGCAGCCGGCGACATCGGCCTCGACGACACCTGGACCTACGCGGGCGGCTGGGCGCAGCTGGCGCCCCGCCAGGCGCCCCCGGCCGGCCCCGCGCTGGCCGCCACCGAGCCGAGCACCGGCCACGTCCTGCTGGTCACCACCTGCTGCGCCCTGGCCGCCGTGCCCACCGGCGAGCGGATGCAGACCTGGCGCTGGACCGGCGGCGACTGGTCGCTGCTCGGCCCGGCTCCCGGCTGGGTGAGCAGCGCGGCCCTGGTAGCCGATGCCTGGGACGGCTCGGTGGTCATGGTTGCCGACGGCGGCGGCGGCCGCGCGGCCACCTTCGTGTGGAACGGCAGCACCTGGTCGCGCGCGGGCGGCGCGGTGTCGCCGCCGGTGGTGCCGGGCGTTCGGCCGGTGCTGGCCTACGACCCCGGCTCGCACGCGGTCCTCGACGTGGTCATCGGCGACGACGGCGTGCACCACACCTGGAGCTTCACCGCCGCGCACGGCTGGGCCGAGGCGAGCGGCGCGGGCGGCCCCGCGGTGGTGGGGCTGCTGGTGCACGACCCGGTCGACGGCCGCGCGGTGCTCTACGGCGGTGCGTCCACGGGTGCGGCGCTCACCCAGCGCTGGTTCTGGACGGGCAGCGCCTGGACGCAGTCCCTGCAGGCGTTGGCAAGCCTGGCGGTGCCTGCGGCGGGTTTCGGTGCGGCGGTGGGGGCCGATCCGCGGAGCGAGGGGTTGGTGCTCTTCGGCGGAGCGCAGGCCACGGACCAGACCTGGGTGTGGAGCGGGCTGTCCTGGTCGCGACAGGTCGTCATGGGGCCCATGCCGCCACCGCGCGCCGGCGCCTCGATGGCGTACGACCCGCTGCGGCGTGCGACTGTGCTGGTCGGCGGCCGCCTCGCCGACGGCAGCAACGCGGGCGACATGTGGGAGTGGCGCGACGGCGCTTGGTCGCGCCTGTCGGAGGGCGGCGTGCCACCGCCGAGCGTTGACGGGCCCATGGCCTGGGACTGGCCGCGCCAGCAGATGGTACTGCTCGTGCCCGACGGCTCGGAGCTGCTGCCCACCGCGCAGACCTGGACCTGGGATGGCCTCGCCTGGTCGCAGCGGCACCCGGCCCTGTCGCCGCCGCTGCGCAGCGGTTCGAGCATGACCTGGGACCCCGCCACCGGCGAGGTGCTGCTCACCGTGCCCTGCTGCCCGGGCGCTTTCGAGCAGCGCACCGAGACCTGGACCTGGGGCGGCGCTTCGTGGTCGCGACGGCAGACGCTGCACTCGCCGCCCATCCCGGCGCTGGTCGCCGAGGACGACATCCACGCCCGCACCGTGCTGGTGGCCGCCTGCTGCGGCGGCTTCGATCCCGCCTCGACCATCGGGCCGCCGCAGACCTGGGTGTGGGACGGTTCGGACTGGACGCGCGCCGCCGCCACGCTGCCCGCACTGCAGGACGTCGCGGCGCTCGCCACCGACCTGCAGGGACACACCACGCTCATCGCCCGCGTCGCCGGCGCGGGACCGCGGCATCCCCTCGACGGGCTGTGGCGCTGGTCGGGCAGCGCCTGGGTGCGGCTGGCCTGAGGCTTACGCCCGGCTGCCCTCGGCCGCCTCTTTGGCAGCGACAGCGCCGCCCAGGTAGGAGGCGACCAGCTCGGGGTCGTCCTTGAGGTCGGCGCTCGCCTTGGCCACCACCACCTCGCCCTTGGCCAGCACGTAGGCGCGGTGCGTGTTGGCCAGCGCCAGCGGCACGAACTGCTCGACGAGCAGGACCGAGGTGCCGCGCTGGTTGACCATGGTGAGGATCTCGAAGAGCTGGGCCACCACGCGCGGCGCCAGGCCCAGCGAGAGCTCGTCGACGATGAGCAGCCGCGGGCGGGACATCAGCGCCATGCCCACGCCGAGCATCTGCTGCTCGCCGCCGCTCAGGGTGCCGGCGCGCTGGCCGGCGCGCTCGCGCAGGCGGGGGAAGGCCTCCAGCACCTCTTCGAGCATCGGCTTGTAGCCGGCGCGGTCCTTGCGCTGCGGCCAGTAGCCGTAGCGCAGGTTCTCCTTGACCGACAGGCCGGGGAAGAGGTCGCGGCCCTCGGGCAGGTGGGCGATGCCGTGGCGCACCACCTGGGGCGGGCTGAGGTTGTCGATGCGCGTGCCGTCGAAGCGGATCTCGCCGGCGTGGGGGTGGATGAGGCCGCTGATGGCGCGCAGCGTGGTGGTCTTGCCCGCGCCGTTGGCGCCGAGCAGGGCGACCATCTCGCCGTGGTCGACGTGGAGGCTGACCCCGCGGAGCGCCGGCACCAGGCCGTAGCGCACGTGGCAGAGGGTCATCTCGAGCAGGTGCTTGCTCTGCGGCGGCGCGTCTTGCGCTGCGCCGTCCGGCTCCGCCTCCGCGGTGCCTGTGCCGTTGCGGAAGGGTCGGGTCATCAACCGTGGCATGTGGTGCGCCCTCGTCCTGTGGGGAGGATGTCGGCAGCGGCGGCGCTGCCTGACCGCGGGCACGGATGTATGTCCCGCGAGCGCACGCGACGCCGAAAGGTCCCGCCAACCTTCACCGGCAATCACGGTCGGAGTGTCAGTTCGCTACGTCGAGACTGCCTCAGCGCACGTCGGAGGCGAAGGGCAGCAGGGCGATGTGGCGGGCACGCTTGAGGGCGGTGGTCAGGGCGCGCTGGTGCAGCGCGCAGGTGCCCGTCATACGGCGGGGGAGGATCTTGCCCCGGTCGCTGAGGTAGCGGCGGAGGCGGGAGACCTCCTTGTAGTCGATGTGGGTGACGTGCTCCAGGCAGAAGGAGCACACCTTGCGGCGTCTGCGGTCGTAGTCGGCCATCTTGTTCGTCGTTCTCGCTGTTAGAAGGGGATGTCGTCAGGGTCGACGTCGCCGCCGCCCTCGAAGGGTGCCGCGCCGCGCGCGGGTGCTGCGGCGCCGGCGGTCTCGGCGGGGGCGCCCATGCCGTCCTGGCGGCTGTCGAGGAACTGCACGTCGGTGGCGTTGACCTCCGTGCGGTAGCGCTTCTGGCCGGACTGCTGGTCGTCCCAGGAGCGGGTCTGCATGCGGCCCTCGACGTAGACGAGGCGGCCCTTCTGCAGGTACTGGGCGCAGAGCTCGGCCAGCTTGCGGTTGCCCTGGTTCCAGACCACCACGTCGTGGTAGTCGGTGAACTCGCGGCGCTCGCCGCTCTGCTGGTCGGTGCCGTAGCGGTTGGTGGCCATCGCCAGCTGGCAGACGGCCTGGCCGCTGGGCAGGTAGCGCAGCTCGGGGTCGCGGGTGAGGCGGCCGATGAGCATCACGCGGTTGAGCGAGCCTGCCATGGCGCTATTCCTCCTCGTCGTCCTCGGCGGCGACCTCGACGTCGTCTGCCTCGTCGGCTTCCTCGGGCTCGCTGCCGGTTTCCCCGGCGATCGCGCTCGGGGCCTCGTCGCTGATGGTGGCGCTGGGTGCCTCGCCGTTGGCGGCCGCGACCACCGCGCCGTCCTCGCCCTCGGCCTCACCTTCGACGTCGGCGCTGGGCGCCTCCTGGACGACGAGGAGGTGGCGGAAGACGGTGTCGTGGATGCGCAGGGCGCGCTCCACGTTGGCCACCTTGGCGCCGTCGAGGCGCATCTCGACGATGACGTAGTGGCCGTCGCGGAGATGCTTGACCTCGTAGGCGAGGCGGCGCTTGCCCCACATCGTGGTCTTTCCGACCTCGCCGCCCTGTCCCTCGACGAGGGACTTCACCGAGTCGACGGCGGCCCGCAGGCCGTCATCGTCGACGTCGGGGCGGACGATGTACATGAGCTCGTAGTCGCGCACCATGCGCGGCACCTCGTCTGTCGCTCACCTGTGGACGTCAGGCGCCTCGCGAGGGCGGGGCGCAGGAGAGCGCGGGGCATCGTAGCAGAGAAGAGGTCAGTGAGCCGCGTTGTCGCGCACTGAACTCCTCATGCGGGCGAGGAGCGAAAGTCCTGATGCCGTCGCTGCTACTACGATCCGGGGCCTTCCCCGACCACAAGGCTCCCGGTGATGCTGAAGCCGTTGGTGCAGTCTACCGGGCCATCCTGAGTATTCGGGTTGCCACCGGGACTCAACTGGATGACGCCGCTTGCTATGAGCTCCGTCTGGCCTGCTCCGTCACCTGTCGTATCCGTGATCGAGCCCGTGACGAAACCGATGGTTGCATTGAACACGATGCCATATCTCACCGAGGCGCCTTCGACCACCCCAACGGACGCAACCGACCCGAAGTCCACGACACCGGTACCACACTCCGCGTTCGCGAACGTAGCGGTGGACCAGATGGTGCAAGGACCGACCTCAAGGCCCACGGTCGGGTCCCCGTCGGAATAGCCGGCGCAGATGTTCGAGGTGAAAGTGAAGCTACCGCAGCCACCCACCAAGTCGACTGCTGGTACCTCGGTGCGGATGAGATCCGGAACGGGGTCTCCACATGGAGCAGAGGTGCCGTCAGAGGTGACAGTCGCGGCCCCCTGGAAGGCGATCACATCAGAAACGAGGATCGTCTGCGCATGAGCGGGGTGCCCCCAGCCACCGAACAGGCCGGCCGTGCAGACCGCTGCGGCGAGGCTGAGAAAGGATTTGCCCACCGGTCCTTCTTCTCCAGTAGCAGCTTTGACACAAAACGCTGGCTGGTCACCAGGGCGAGCCGATGGCGCGTGACCTTGCCGGGGCACGGCCCGCCGAGGCGCGCCCGTTCCCTTTCACGTAACCGGGCTTGATTTTGCTACATGGTGTCGAACCCGAGCCGAGGTGGGATCTTATGCCCGGCCAGCCTGACGACTGGGGGGTCGGCACCACCCGAAGAGTAGGCGAGGCACGTGAAGTAATCGCAGCGTGAGGGCGGGTGGAGCGGGACAGGTGGAGCGCCATCGGGCTCAGTGAACAACGACTTTGGTGCTGTGGTGTGCAGGCCACGTCGATGACGAGCCACGAGCCGTGGATGAAGTTGTAGTGCGACGTCGACAGCAACGCTGGCACTCGAGTAAGCCGCGGGATCCGGTATCCAACCCGTCGTTTGATGAGAGTCCTGCATCGGTGGCGACTACGACGTCCCCCCTTCCTCCACCACGAACACTCCGATGACGCTGAAGGCGTTGGTGCAGTCCACCGGGCCGTCCTGAGTATTCGGGTTCTCCGCGGGGCCCAGCTGGACGACGCCGAGGATGGGCTCCCATTGGCCTGCTCCGTCGCCTGAGGTATCGGTGAACGTCCCCGTGACGACGCCGATGGATGCGGTGAACGTGATGCTATAGCTCATGCTGGCGTTCTCCATCCCCGCCACGTTGGCGCCTGCCGAGGCGTTACCGGTAGTCACGCCCCCAGTGCCGCATACCGTGTTATAAAGGCCGGCGGCTGAAGCGAAACTGCATAGACCGGCCTCAACGGGCAGGGCAGGTTCCCCGTCGGAGTAGTCAGCGCACAAGGTCGATACGAACGACATTGTCCCGCAGCCACCGATCTGGTCAATTGCGGGTATCTCGGCGTGCTGCCCCGCCACCACCGCTGCGTCCGGTAGGGCGTCTCCACAACCCAGGGTGGCGCCGTCGCTTGTGACCACGGTCTCCGCTGTAAATGCGATCACGTCAGAAACACCAGGGAGATTCTGTGCCTGAACCGAGTGCCCCCAAGCGCCGAACAGGCCGGCCGTGGAGACCGCGGTGGCGAGGCTGAGTAGAGATTTACCCACCGTCGTCGTTCTCCTCAGTATCGGTGTTGGAACAAACGTCGGCTCCGCTCGGCGCCGTGGGAGGCCAACGGCTCTGCCTGGGACGGCTCGCCAATGCACCACCCTTCCTCATTTCACGTGACCGGGCTTGATTTCACTACATGGCCCTGAGCCGGGACGATGAACCTTCGAGGCGCAACGCCATTCCGGGGCACATGTGGACGGCGCGCGCCGCATACGGGAGCAGCGCTGCCGGCAGAGGGCGGCTGTCGATGATGGGATAGCCCCAATCGTCGGTGGTGATCCAGTCGGGAAGGATCCCGGCACACGCGCCGTAGCCGACACACCGGGTGGGATCGACGCGCAGGACGACGTCGCCCGGGCTCACCAGCGCAGGTTCCCGAGGGTCACCGGCGGCACGCCGGGCAACGTCGAGCGCAGGCCGGTGCGTTCACACGGCCCGGTGCGCGCGTGCTTATCGATCTCTGCTGCAAGTGCCGTCTGCACGCTGGCAACCAGGCGGACCGCGCCGTCGGGGTGGTGGCAGGCTCCACGTCCAGCCACCTGTCCGGCCCAGCGCTCGAGATCTGCCAGCGCCGCGCGCGCCGGGGCGCCACCGCGAACCAGGCGGGCCGTGGCCTCCGATATGGCGGGCAGCCCTCGGACGCAGGGTCCGCATTGTCCGGCGGTCTCCCGCGCCAGGTAGGCCGCGATCCGCGACGCCTCAGCAAGGGGGCACACCCTTCGGGGAATCACCGCGACGACACCGCAGCCCAACGTGGCATCGACGTCGTGAAGCAGCGTCTCGTCGAGAACGAGGTCGGCCACCTCGTCGACGGTGAGGAACCGTCCGAAGTAGCCTCCCAGCAGGATGGCTGCGGCGTCGGCCGAGGACACGCCGGTCGACTCCAGAAGGGCGCCGAGCCGCGTTCCCAGCTCGGCCTCCACGACCTGCCGTCTCTGCTGGGTCCAGACGGTGAAGAGGGCGGTGCCCGGACACGTGGCGGTCCCGGCAGTGCGGAACCAGTCAGCCCCGTGGCGCAGGATCAGCGCGGCATGGGCAAGCGTCTCGACGTTCTGCACCAGCGTCGGCCGGCCCGCGACCCCGCGCTCGTACGGCCGCGGTGGCACCGGTGTGGGACGAGCCGGGCCGCCGTTGAGGCGCCGGATGACCGCGGTCTCCTCACCTGCCACGTACACGTCAGGGGCGAGGGCGACGTGCCACCGGATGTGATCCGTGTCGGCACGTTCGGCGAGCGCAGCTTCGACTGCGCGGCGTGCGGAACCGCTCCGCTCGCGAACGTAGACCACTGCGTCGGTTGCGCCGACCGATCGTGCTGCCAGCACGGCCCCGTCGAGGACGAGGTGGGGGCGCATTCTGAGCAGGGCGTCGTCCTTGCGGCTCGCCGGCTCTCCCTCGGCAGCGTTGACCACCACCACCGCGTCCCGGCGCGACCGCTCGGCGACCGCCTGCCACTTGACGCCGGTCGGAAACGATGCGCCGCCCCGGCCGCGCAGCCCGCTGGCATGGATGCAACTGAGCGCCTCGTCGGGAAGCCGATCCGGCAGCGGCCCCAGCTCGTGTCGGTGCAGGGCAAGGGCCTTCGGCATCGTTGCGGCTTTCGCCGAGGGCAGCAGGCGACACGCGGCGGCTGCGCCGATATCAGTCGTCACTGCGCGCGCAACCTGCTCGCCGCCGACTCTGTGGGCGTCGATGGTGGCAGCAACGTCACCACGAGCTGTGCACGCTGGGGTGTGCCGGCGGCCCGCGACCATCCCGGCGCCAGAGGACCGCGTGTCGCCCACAGCGTGATCAGGGCGGCAGCGCCCAGCAGCGAGATCATCCCGGGCCATCGCACTCGGCGCCAGGACGACGCGTTGGCAGCCAGTCGCGCTGCTGCCGCCGCCGCCACGGCCGCGCTGCACACGGCGTAGGCGGCGAGGTCGATGCTGTTGCGCGTATCGGTCCCGGTTCCCATCCCGTGCAAAAGCGACAGGGGGAAGAGCACGTAAGTGCCGTAGTGCAGTGTGCGCCAGGTGCGATACCCCAGGCGGGGTCGGAGATGAACGCTCAGCGCCAGGGCGATGGCGAGCTCCGCTGCCAGGATGCCCAGGCCCATCCAGAGGCGGCGGTAGTCCGCCCCGAAGGGCACGAGGACGTCAGTGAGTCGGAAGCGCGTGAACGGGTCGACCAGGATCGTGGCCACGTGGACGGCGAGGAAGCTGAAGAGGACCAGCATCAGGTACCGATGCAGCTCGTCTTGGACGAACACCGCCGCCGGGCGCTGCCCGCTCCGCCCGGCGAGCAGACCCGTGCAGACGGTGGCGCTCAGTAGGCCCAGGGTGACCAGCCCCGCCGCGCGCGCGACGAACCACACAGGACTGGGCGGCGCGGCCAGTGCCACGATGGTGCTCACCGCGATGTCGGCGGCGCACATGCGTCGAGACCGCCGCAGGTGCTGACGATGCCGCCGTCCTCATCGACCAGCCGTGCGCGCAGCGTGCGCGCTTCCAGCCAGTCGATCGCGGTGTGGCCCATGAGAAAGGCTGCCGTGGCCAGGCAGTCGGCGGCCAGGCAGGTCGGAGCCGCGACGGTCACCATGCGCCAGTGGCTGCGTGCCGGCAGGCCGGTGCGCGGATCGATGAGGTGGTGCATCGAGGCCCCGTCGACGCGCCAGCGCCGGTGCAGTGCACCGCTTGTCGCCATGCCGCCACTCCCGAGCGCAATCCATGTATCGGCGTCCGACGGCGTGCTGCCCAGGGTCTCGGACAGGCGAACCGGCCACCCGTCGAGCGGGCCGTGGCCAGCGACACCGAGATCGCCGCCGGCGCTCACGCACGCACCCGCGCAAGGATCATCGATCGCATCGAGGATGCGTTGCAGGGCAACGTCGACCGCCCAGCCCTTGGCGGACGCGCCGAAATCCAGGCGGATTTCCGGCGGAATCGTGACCGCGCTGCGGCGGTGGTCGACGATGATCTGTCGCCACCGCGCGTCGCCCACTCGCCGCGCCGCGCACGACGGTGCCGGCGCCACCTGCAGCGGCATCTGGTCGAACGGACGGTCATACCCCGCCGCGATCACGGCCGCGCCGATGGTCGGGTCACACCATCCCTGGGTCATCTCGGCCATGGCGATCGCAGCACCGAGAGCGTCGAGGAACTCCGCTGATACGTGCACCGGGCAGCCCGCCGCCGCGTTGACGCGTGACAGGTCGTTGTCGGAACGGAAGCGGCTGCACGCGCCATCGACGACATGCACCCATTGGCGCAGCACCTGCTCGGCCTGCGCTAGGTAGCGCGCCGGTGTGATCCACACACCCACGGTGGTCCCAAAGGCACGGAACGTCGTGCCGGCCAGGTCGCGCGGGATCGCCATGCGTCGTCGCAGCGGCGACGCGTCGATCGTCATGAGGGAGCCGACGTGGGGTACACGAAGCCGTCGCCGGTCTGCTGCGAGGGTGCGCTGTCGACGGCCGCGGTGTGGTGCGCGTTCGGCGCGGCGGTCGCCGGTCCAGTCGGCACATGGACGACGACCGTCTGTCGCGACGAGACGCGGCGCACCAGTCGTCGCTGCAGCGGTGGCGGGGCGGGCTGCTGCTGTCGATCGACGTGCGGTTGCGGTACCTGAATCAGCGCCTGCTCCGCTCCGTCCGCGCGCGACGAGGCGGCCGCCTGCCAGGTAAAGGCCCCGAGGGCCGCCGCACTGGCAGTCACCGTGCTCGTCTTGAGACGCCGCAGTCGCCGGTGCGCCGCGTCGCGTGCCGCGGCGACGCTCGGCTGCGATCGGTCTGCCGATTCGCCGTCTGTTCTCATCGGCGGTTCCCCGCCTCGTGGTTGACCGCAGCCACGCCAAGCCGCCTCCAGCGCCGCCAGCGCGCTACCACCGCACCCCAGCTCACCAGCACGCCGCCGGTCAGCAGCGCGCAGCCAAGCACCCGGTCGGCCGACAAGCGGTCGGGCGCGACCCGTACCAGTGCTTGCAGAGGCATGCCTGCCGGCCCGACGCCACCGGCGGCGCCGTCGTCCTCTTCGACGACGAGCTCCTCGTCCCGAGCGATGTCGACAGACGTGCTGCCCGCGGTGTTGCCGGCGGCGCGCCTGGCGGTGGCTCCACCTGCGCCACCCGCCGTGGCGGCGAGCGAGACCCATGGTGGCGCATAGCGGGACCACGTCTCAATGGAGGCGATGCCCGCTGGACAGTCGGGTTGCGACCAGAAGGTCGGTGCGCAGGACGTCGTGTACGTCAGGAACAGAGTGCCGTCGCGGGCGGGCTGCAGGACCATCCGCGCGGGCATGCCACCGAGGTCGTAGGGGTTGTGTGAGACATGGTGCAGAGCGGGGACGTCGAGCCCGGCATGACCATCGGGAGTCGTGTCCGGCTCGGTCCAACTGTCGCCTCCGTCGGTGCTGAGGTCGACGTGGTGGCGATACCGGACCATCACCATGCGGTCGGGATTGTTGGGATCGACCGCGATGAGCTGCTCGCTGGGTGCCTGCCGGTCGAAGACCCCGGCGTGCACGGGCTGCCACGTCGACGCGTCGTCGGAGACCATCAGCTCAGCGGTCGACCCGGTGACCGCTTCTTCGGCTCCGCTGGCAGACAGGCCGGCCAACGCATACCCGACGACGATCAGCCGCAGCGTGTGCCGCGCCGACCGGATGGCCACCATCTGGTGGACCTCGCCTGCCGGCCCGGCGTCGGCCAACCAGCTCTGCCCGAAGTTGCTGCCGGTGAGCAGTACGTTGCGATCCTCGCCGGCCTGGACGAGCATCCAGAAGTGTGAGGGGTCGGCGGGATCGACCACCAGGCAGTCGCACGGGTCGTCCTGCTCCGAGCCGGCATCTGCCGTGAACGGTCCCGAGGGGACCGTGGTCCGCTGCCAGGTCCGCCCACCGTCGCGGGTCACGTACGGAGCGGCGAGGTCGCCGGACCCCGTCGAGTCCTGCTCGGGGAGTGCGTAGGCCACCCGTGCGTCGCTGGGCGCGAAGACCACGTCGAGGATGGGCTGATCCGCTATGCTCGCACCCGGGCTGCCGCTGCGGAGTTGCCATGTCCGTCCGGTGTCGTCGCTGAGCACCAGACTGTCGCCGTTGCCCGCCTCGGACACCGCCACCGTGCCCGGTGCAGGGACCTGCAGGCTGGTACCGGTGAACGTCCCGCTGGTCGCGCCGGGCACGCTGTCTCGCAGGACCGTCTGCCAGCTCGCTCCGGCGTCGGTGCTGCGCTGGATTGTCTGCGGGTCGGTTGCGCGGTACCAGCGGCAGGGGAGCCAGGGGTCGACGGTGTACTCGGGCTCTCGCCCGCCCGGCGGAGACATCACCCTCTGCAGGGTTGTCCAGATCGCCGCCGGCGGTGGCGGTGTGCAGGCCCCCGACGCGGCCGCAGCGTGCGCCGGCAACGCGGGCGGGTCGGTGTCGGCCGCGACCACCCGTGTGCTCGCCAGGCACGTCGCCGCGAGCGCCGCGGCGCCGAGTGCTCCCAAGGCTGCGCGAGTGCGCCGCGGCCGCATGTGACCTCCCATCCCTTCCGCCGACCTTCGCCAACACTCACGAATGGGGTCGCCGTTGGCTACGACGACGTCGGCGGTGCTGCTGCGGGTTCAGCTCGTTCCGACGCGCCGGCCAGCATGCGTGGCGAGGTGGCAATCTTCGACCGTGTGCCGCGCATGGTGCGAGGCCACGGACGCGTGCGCATCATCCGCGCTGACATCGATGACGGCTGCCGTCGGACAGGACGTAGCGGTTGGCCGCTGCGCACGTGAGTAGCAGGGACGGCGTTCGCGCGCAGGATCGCGACCGCCTGCTGGAGCCGCCGGTGGGACGGGAAGGCAAGGAAGGACGTAAATGCAGATGGCAAACGACAATGCAGCGCAGCCCCTGATCAGCGTGGAGCCGAACGGGCACGGCAACGGCGGACCGCCGGACTGGATACCGCCGGTGACACGAGAGGGTGCCGACGAGGCGATCCTCGGGCTGAGCAACGACATCGGATTGATCCTTGCGCAGCTCGCCGAGGACCAGCCGGCCTGGTGCGCTCGCACCGGACGCTCCCCAGCGGACTACGCGACTTGGCGGCGCCGGGCGCTCTTCGCCAAGGTGCACAAGGAAGGACAGCTCCGCGAGTGCAAGCGGATTCGGGCGCGGGTGCTCGGCGGCAACGGCGGTGAGCAGGACGCGCTGTCGCCCGACCGCCAGGCGGTGGCCGAGTTGGTCGCGCTCTGCCGCGACGCGGTCGAAGCGTGGCTGGACGACGGGGCCGACACCGGCAGCGACCGGCTCGACGCGCGGTTGACCAGGCTGGCCGCGACAGTCGACCGGATTGCGGTCCGGCGGGGGCCGTCGGAACCGGGTGCGGCAACTGCACCACGTGTCGAGGTCACGGGGCTGCGCGCGCGTCCGGTCGGTGTGGACGGCGCAGGCTCGCTGGACTGAGCGCCGGCTGACTCTCGGTCAGTGCCCGGAGCCCGTCGCCGCGACGGCACCACCGAGGTAAGAGGCCACCAGCTCCGGATCGTCCTTGAGGTCGGCACTCGCCTTGGCGACGACAACCTCGCCCTTGGCCAGGACGTAAGTACGACGCGTGTTGGCGAGCGCGAGGGGGACGAACTGCTCGACTAGTAGGATCGACGTCCCGTGCTGATTGACCATGGTCAGAATCTCGAAGAGCTGCGCGACGACGCGCGGTGCCTGGCCGAGCGATAGCTCGTCGACGATCAGCAGCTGAGACGGGGGAATGCCTCGAAGACCTGGTCGAGCTGCGGGCTTTATCCTGCGCGATCCTTCCGCTGCGGCCAGTAGCCGTAGCGCAGGTTCTCCTTACAGAGAGTTGGGGGAACAGATCGCGGCCTTCGGGCAGATGGGCGATACCCCGCCGAACCACTTGCGGGGGAGGCAGGTGGTCGATGCGCTCGCCGTTGGGCGGAGCTCACCCGCATGCGGGTGAATGAGGCCGCTGATGGCACGGAGCGTGGTGGTCTTTCCGGCGCCGTTCGCGCCGAGCAGCGCCACCATCGCTCCGGCGTCGACGTGGCGGCTGACACCGCGAAGAGCGAGAACCAATCCGTAGCGGACATGGCACAGCGTCATGTCCAGGACACGACGGCTGGTATGCCGAGAAGGTGCTTCGTCGACGATCGGCTCGACCTGCTCGTCGGCCTTGCCGCTTCGAGCGCTCCGCGACTACAGCGCGGGCATCACCAAACGCGGCATCGTGTGGGCCTCCCTGGTTCGAGTGTGGAGGACCCGGTCAGCGGTGCACGATGCGGGGCGTGCGCTGAATGTTCTCCACTCTTGGTGTCACGGCCGCTGGCGTCGTGCCCGCACTCAGAGTATACGAACAGTCAAGGTTGACCATTGCGCTGTGCCTCGTGTGGTGGGGTGGGGGGAGCGACGTTGCGCCCGTGCCGTGTCACACCAGAGCGTCCGTGCACTGAGAACTGTGCACGGACGCTCTTGCCGTTTGTGTGCGTTGGCCGATCAGGGCCGGATGCGGGATCTCGTCCGACGCCCAAGCGCACCCTTTCCAAGGATGGCGCTGACCCCACCGCCCAGGGCCAGGACCGCCGCCACAGCGAGAACGATCCATGGCCACGAGCGTCCGTTGGATCCGCTGACGAGACTACCGGTGTTGGCGACGCCGGGCAGGATGCCTTGGCTGCCGCCTGATGTGCCGCCGCTCCCCGACCCCGCGCTGCTTCCACTGCTGCCACCCACGATGCCGGCGCTCCCGCCGCTGCTCTGGCCGGCATTCGTGGCGCCCCCTTGGCTATTCGCAACCCCACCGGACTTGTGGATCGCCGGGCACGAGGCATGCCAGGACGTCCCATCGATGCTGCACAGCAGGCCACCATGACCGTTCCCGTCGAAATAACCCGCGAAGAGACGGCCATCCGGCGCCACGGCCACGGCCTGCGCGCCTCCAGCGAACGGGCCGTTGGTGACCAGCGCCGACCACGTCGTCCCACCGTCGGAGCTGCGGTAGAGGCCGCCCGCCACATGTCCGCTGGTCTGGCTCATGAACGCTTGGAACACGGCGACGTACAGCGTCCGGACGGGGCCCGCCTCACGGTATCCGGGGGCCAGGGCCATCATGGGTGTGGTGGTGGTGGTGGCGCCAGCCGTCGGCACCACGGGGAGCGGGACGAAGGTCTGGCCGCCGTCGAGCGACTTGTCGATGCCGAACGGGGTCGCGGCGAAGACAGAGCCGCGCTGGGTGTAGTCGGCGGAGGGGTACAGCGCAGTCTGAACCGCAAGCACCCCGGCCTTGTCGGACGGCCAGGGCAGTGGCGTCTTCGTACTGCATGCGAGCTGAGCTGAACATTGGAGAACGAACGGCTGCTCGGTATGGGGGTCCGTGCCCACCATCAGCGCTGGATTGAACGTCCCTCCACTCGGGAAGTCGGGAGACGTCATGAACGACAGGTCGACCACCGCTCCTCCAGACCCCTGGACCCTCTCCGTCTTCCCACCGCGCGACAGGTAGTCACCGTCCCCGCTGGCGCCGCCGCCCGCGGCGGAGGCCACGGCCAAGCCCTCGTCCTGCGGGTAGCTGGGCAGGATTGTGGGGATCCCCGGGGCGGCACTGTTGAGCCACGTCTCCCCGTCGTCGTCGCTGCGCTCCAAGCCACGTGTGCCTGGGGTGTAGAGGGATTCGTGCCCACCAGCACTCACGCCGATCCAGACCCGGCCCGGCGTCCAGTTCTGCGCGGCTGCCCGGTGCCATGATGCTCCGCCATCCTTGCTGACCCACAAGTGAAGGCAGTTGGCGCTGCAGCTCAACTGCGCAGTCTGCGCCACGACCAACCCAGTGCGTGTGTATGCCGGCGAGAGGGCGATCCACTGGACCATCTCGTTGCCGACAGCGGACGGGGGCGTTGGACTGCCTTGCGCCTTGGCGGGAAGGCTGTGAACCCCGAGGAGGGCCGCAGTGCTGATCGACGCTATCAGCGCCCCTCGGGTAATCTTCGTCATTCTGCCGTGCGGGTGCCGGCCTGTGCCGCCGCCATGGCCCGCCGTCCGCCATTCACCGCGAAGCCGGTCTGAATGTGCACGTCTCATCCCATCGGTACCTCTGTATCCCTTCGTCACAATGTTGTGTAGACCGCAGCGGCCGAAGTCGTCGTTGATGCCCCCGCTGTCGGAGTTCGACGACGCCTCGGCTGCCCACGGACTCACGACGCCGGGCTGCGATTGCTACACGCTCATCGCCTGCCATCGCGGGATGGCGTCGGAGCGGCGACGACCCGTGCCAGATGGCCCGCCCGATCATTCGTTCGGCGCCATGTAGCGAATCGAGCCCGGTCACGTGTATGGGGACGGCGCTTCGGAGGGCTGTCCTTAAGGACTCACCCAGCTTGAGGCTAGGCGTGCTGCGATGACGGGGATCCCGATCACTGGGGGAAACGGCGGTGGGCAAGTCTCTACTCGGCCTCGTTGTGGTGGTCTGCACGACTGCCTTGTTCGGTTCTTGGGCACAGGTTCACGCGCAGACGATCCCTGTTTCCGACGTGATCGTCTTCCAGGGGGGGATCGGCATTACGGCTGACAACACCCCTGGGTGTGGAGACGGCGTACCGGACGCGAGGGTGGTGGCGGCGGGGCAACCCGAGACGGCAGCAGTTGACCTGATCGGCGGCTGCGGTAGCTTCATTTTCGTCTCGAACGTCTGCGCCGACTATTCCGACGGGGGCCCGGTCGCAGGGGCTGAGGTCGGTCCCTGTAGCATCGTGTCCACGGGCAACTTTGTGAACACGGTGTGTGGTACCGGTCAGGTCAACGCCGGGTCGGTTGCCACCATCGGAGGGGTCGAAGGCGCCTCCGTGACCTATGGCATCACGTTCGATGCAACCGTCGGTTTCGTCACGGGCTCGATCACGGATACGACAGGTGACGGAGCAGGCCAGACGGAGCCGATTCTCCTGGGTGTCGTCCAGCTCGGCCCGGGTGGCAACCCGCTGACACAAGACGGCCCAGTGGACTGTACCAACGGCTTCAGTGTCCCCCTCGGATTGGTGGCGGTTGGGGAAAGTCCTGGGTCGTAGTAACACCACCATGTCTGATGGCGCGCGCCCGGGCTGGAGTGCGGGGCATCGCAGGAGGTGCCAACCCTCAGTCGGTCATGCAGGTCGCCCGACTCCTTGTCGATGCTGATGCCAGATGCTCCCGGCGTCTTTGACCCGCGGCCCTGAGCGGGCGAAGGGGGAATTTGCGCGTATTAAGTCGCCTCGGTGTAGCGATCCCCCGCCGGCATCGTGATTAGAGCGGCTTCGCACAGGGCGGGGTTCCTGCTGAGCAGCAGATCGGCTCCACGGAGGGTTCCCTATCAATCGTTGGCACTGAGATCCGGCTGCTCGAGGCGGGGCGCGCGCCGGTCATCAAGGAATCCACGAACAGTTGTTCCTTTAGTTCCAAGGGAGGAGACAGAACCATGGTTAGACGTTTGACCGCAGCCGCGATCGCAGTCCTCACGGCCGGCGCGTTCGGTGCTTGGGGACACTCGGTCCACGCGCAGACGATCCCTATTTCCGACGTGATCGCGTTCCAGGGGAATGCCACCATCACCGCTGACAACGTCGGTGGCTGTGGAGACGCCGTACCGGATCTGTTTGTGCCGGCAGTACATGCCGAGACCGCAGCGGTCGACCTGGTGGGCGGCTGCGGGAGCTTTTCCTTCAACTCGACCGTCTGCGCCGGCTATTCCGACGGGGATCCGGTCGTAGGCGCTGAGGTTGGTGCGTGCGCTATCGTGTCCACGGGCAGCTTCTCGAACACGGTATGTGGCACGGGTAGTGTGGCCGCCGGGGCGAATGCCACCGTTGGAGGAGTCGAAGGCGCCACCGTGACCTTTGGCATCACGTTCGATGCAACCATCGGCATCGTCACGGGGTCGATCACGGATACGACAGGTGACGGCGCAGGCCAGACAGAGCCGATTCTCGAGGGGGTCGTCCAGCTTGGTCCGGGTGGCAACCCGCTGACACAGGACGGTCCGGTGGATTGCACCAATGGGTTCAGCATCGCCGGGGTCGTGATCGCTGGAGAAGGCCCTGGTTCGTGACCGCGACTGAGTACCAGGCACGCAACGGCGGCGTGCACATCGCGGCACTCGCTTAACCAAACACACGTACCTAGCTAACAGAATGAACGTGGACTTCCTGCCGATGGAGGTCCAACTGGATGGGGCGGCCGCTCCAGGTCAGAGCGGTCGCCCCATCGACGGACAGGTAGAGGATCAGCATGCATCAACGTGACAACAAGTCATCGGCCCGCCTCATGCGGATTGGCATTGCGGCGTTCTTGGCAATCGTCGCAGGTATGCAGGGTGGCGTTCCAATAGCTTCGGCTTTTCCCGACGCTGAGACGGTCACCCGGCTGGCCGACTTTCCCAACCGCTTCTCCAAGTTCGATGCCGTGGCGCACTCGGCGTCGTGGCACACGTTCCTCCTGTCCGACCCGGTCAGCCATCTCCTCATCGAAGTCGGCTCGAACGACTGGGGCAGCGCATATCCCCAATCTCACGACTGTTCACCCGCTGCTCCATCGGCGGTGACGCCCGGCTTCGCGGCGGAATGGGTCGAGTACAACCCCGACACTTCGACTCCAATCGCCGCCACGTGTGGCCTTCCCTCAGTCGACGGCCAAGCGACGGTGAGAAGCTTCGATAACACGGGACCGGACATCCAGACTGCCGTGGTGGACTCCGCCGACGGGCTCGTCTTCGTGCCGTGTCTCTGCGGGAGCAACCTGAGCACCAGCGAGCAGATCCGGACAATCATGGCGGTGTCCGAGCACCCCCTGCAGATCGCCGGGGACTTCTGTGTCATCGCCGACGCTGCTGATCCTTGTACGCCACCGACGACCGCCAACTCTGCAACTGGATCGTCGCAAGCTCTCTCGCAGAGTCCATACCCCTATCTCCAAGATCTCAGTTGGTATGGAGGCACCGCCGATCATCCGGCTGACGACCTCATTGCGCTCAGCGACAACTATCAGAACCGGGATCCTGTCTCCGCCAATCCAGACTACCTTGTCCAAGAGCCTCTCGGCGTCGCGGTCACGGACTACCACATCGAGCACGACGCCACCGGCGCGCTGAGCTTGCGCTTGCAGTGGACCATCCACCTCGGGCCGAACGTTTGTCAACGAGCTCTCACCGGCATGCTGGGACAGTTGGCCGCCGCTGATCGCACCGTTGATAGAGCCGGCGACCAATCACTCTTCGTTCCGTGCACGACAGCGTCAGCGAGCAGCACGACCGTCGTGAAGGTTCCACTGCAGGCCACCGGCCAACCGGCGGGCGATCCCGGCACCGATCCAACCGTCAAGGTCGAGCCGCTGGTGGCGCCCTTTCCGGGGCAGGACTTCCTGTTCGACCCGACAGCGGAGCGTGGCTATCTTCTCCCGCAGATCGTGGCCGGTGATGGGCTCTCAGTGGCCGTCTACGATGGAGGTGCTCGGAAGGAATCGCACGAGGCATTCCGCCCGGCCTCGTTCCTGGGGCGCATCCAGGTCTCGAACTATCCCTTGAACGCATTTGCCCTGGACCTTCAGACAGGGCGGCTCTACGTGGACGACAGCCTTGAGGGGCGTCTCCAGCTTATCGACGGGCGGCGCACTCCCCTCTCGCCTGGACGCCCCTTCTCCGGGCTCTTCCCCGCTGAGGCCGCCGGCACATACCAAGCTGTGGCGGTGCCCCCGGACCCCGCATACCCCTATACAAGAGTCTTTCTTCCCAACACGACGGGCGCTGACCAATACCACGACCCGATCATGAGCAATATCAAGGTCGTCGCCGATCGTGCCCCTGTCAGTGCTAACCCGCCGGC
>Ga0207699_10000120_pt1 | contig 55374 bp, 38 predicted proteins | sample LARL51metaG_FD_184344 | JGI IMG/M metagenome (GOLD analysis project Ga0207699, IMG submission 184344) | Corn, switchgrass and miscanthus rhizosphere microbial communities from Kellogg Biological Station, Michigan, USA - LAR L5-1 metaG... | ecosystem: Host-associated > Plants > Roots >...
GGCAGGGGATGACGACGGCGATCGGATTGCTGCCGTTCGCCCGGCCGACGGCGCGGCAGGCGGTGGGACGGCCGATCGCCATGGCGACCTCGGCGTAGGAGCGGGTCTCGCCGTAGGGGATGGCGACGAGCGCGCGCCAGACGCCGCGCTCGAACGCGGTGCCGCTCGGCGCCAGCGGCAGGACGAAGTCGCGGCGCTCGCCGGCGAAGTACTCGGCAAGCTGTCGCCGCACCTCCGGCAGCGGCGCCTGGCCCGGGCGGCGTGCGGCGCCCGCCGGCGCCGCGGCCACGGCGGCGGCGGGCGAGGCGAAGAGGCTCAGCGCGACGAGCGAACCGTCCGCCGCGGTGGCGACGACCGCGAGAGGGGTGCCTCTGCCGGCGGCGCCGGCGGCGTGCACCTCGATCAGGTCCCAGGAGCGGTCGTCGGTCATCTTGGCGCTTCCCACGGCAGGCATGCCGTAGTTTATGCCACCCACTTCTGGAATCCCCGGTAGATTAGGCGGCCGCCCGGCAGTCTTGTAGAATGGCCTGCCTTCGACCGCTCGGCCATGGAACTCGATGCCCTGCTGAAGCTGATGACCGACAGGGGAGCTTCGGATCTCCACCTGAAGCCGACCCGTCCGCCGCTGCTGCGCATCGCCGGCAAGCTGATCCCGATCGACGTGCCGCCGGTCGCGCCCGACCCGCTGTCGGAGATGCTGGTCGGGATCCTCAGCCCGCCGCAGCGCGCCCGGCTCGAGGAAAAGCTGTCGGTCGACGTCGGCTACGGCGTCAAGGGCTTGGCGCGCTTCCGCGGCAACATCTACATGCAGCGCGGCAACCTCGCCGCCTGCTTCCGCCGGGTGCCGTTCCAGATCAAGGGCCTGGAGGACCTCGAGCTGCCGCCGGTCATCGAGGAGTTCTGCGACCTGCCGATGGGCCTGGTGCTGATCACCGGGCCGACCGGCAGCGGCAAGTCGACCACCCTGGCGGCGATGGTGCAGCGCATCGCCCTCAGCCGGCCAGTGCACATCATCACCATCGAGGACCCGATGGAGTTCCTCTTCACCGACGACGTCGCCTCGGTGTCGCAGCGCGAGGTCGGTACCGACACCATGGCGTTCGCCGAGGCGCTGCGCAACGCCATGCGCCAGGACCCGGACGTCATCATGGTGGGCGAGATGCGCGACCGCGAGACCGTCTCGACCGTCATGACCGCGGCCGAGACCGGCCACCTGGTGTTCTCGACGCTGCACACCAACAGCGCGCCGCAGACCGTCGATCGCATCCTCGACACCTTCCCCGCCGACCAGCAGGGGCAGATCCGCACCCAGCTGGCGCAGGTGCTCAAGGCGGTGGTCTCGATGAAGCTGGTGCAGCGCCAGGACGGCAAGGGCCTGGTGGCGGCGCTCGAGGTCATGCGGTCCTCGCCGAAGATCTCCAAGATGATCGAGGAGGGCGAGACCGCCGGCCTGCACGACGAGCTCGAATCGTCGGTCGGTTACTACCGCATGCAGTCGCTCAACCAGAGCCTGCTGTCGCTGCTGGTGCACGGCACGATCAGCTACCCCGAGGCGATGCGGCAGGCGGCCGACCCCGAGGACCTCTCGCTCAAGCTGCGCAAGATGTTCCCGATCATCGAGGAACGAGGAGGCGACATGAGCCCGGTGACGTCGGATTTCTCCCAGATCGTCGAGCTCCAGCAGTTCAAGCGGCTCTACGAGGAGCAGGAAGAGAAGAACAAGCTCCGCCTGGCCGAGAAGGACGAGGAGATGGAGCACCTCCAGAGCTTGATCCGCGCTCGCGATCAGCAGATCGAGGACTTCCAGGCCCGGCTCCAGGAGATGGTCCAGGACCGTGAGCGCATGCGCGGCGACTACAACCGCCTGCGCCAGGAGGCGCAGGAGAAGATCGACAAGCTGATGGAACGGATCAAGGAGCTCAACCAGCGCCTGATGGGCGCGCCCGCCAGCGGCGCGCGCTGACCCCCGATCCCCGCCGCGGCGGACCTGCCTTTCCTACCTCAACCTGTCTCGCCGGCGAGGCGAACGCCCCAATCGCCCAGGAAGCGCTCGGCCTCGCCGCGGGTGCGCACCGCGCCGGCGACTTGCGCCGCGGTGAGGGCGGCGAGGGCGGCGCCCACCCGCGGACCGGCGGCAATGCCGAGCAGGCGCTGCACGTCGTCGCCGGTGAGCAGTCGCGGCGGGTCGATCAGCTCCGGCCCCTCGCGTCGCGCCAGCTCGCAGAGCGGCTCGGCGGCGCGCCGCCAGCGCTCGGGGGCGTCGCCACCGGCCGCCGCCGCGGCGCCGCCCCAGGAGCAGGCGACGGTGAGCCATCTCCAGCCGTGGCGGTGCAGGAAGCGGCGGCGCTCGAGGTCCGTCTCGGGCAGCTCGGCAGGTCCGGCCAGGAGGGGTGCGATCTCGGCCATCTGGCGCGCCGAGACGTAGCCTGCCTCCTGCATGCGGCCGGCGGCCGCCATCGCCGCCGTGCCGGCCGGTGCCGCGCCGGCCGCCGCTGGACCGGCCGGCATTGCGCCGGCTGCCGCCGCGGCGGTCGGCGCACCGGCCGCCGCCGGGCTCGGCAGGTATCGGAAGGTCGCGGCGAAGCGGGCGGCGGCGAGGTCGATGGTCGGCCGCGGAGCGCCGGCGCGGGGATCGGGTGATCCGCTTGTCAGCAGGCGTTCGAGCTCGGCGGCGCAGACGGGAAGGGCGGCCAGCTCGGCGGCTGCCCGCGCCGCGGCCGCCGCCTCCTCCCGGCCGCCGGGGATGCCGGGAGCGCCGAGCCAGAGGCCGGGGTAGAGGTCGAGGGCGGCCAGCGCGCGCAGGCCGATGACCGCAGGGCTGGTGGCAACGACAGGCCCGGCATCCCCGGCATCGCCGGGACCGCCGGCATGGCCGGCATCCGCGGCACGGCTGGCGGCTCTGGCCTGCCCGGCACCCGCGGCTTCGCCGCGCCTGCCGGGACGCTCGCAGGGAGGGTGCGAGAGCGACAGCCAGAGCTCTTCGCGAATGCGCTCGGCGGCGACCTCGGGTAGCCGCGCCGCGGCTCTATGGGCCAACTCCAAGGTCTCCGGCTCGACGCTGAAGCCAGGCAGGTGAACAAGCAGGCGAGCCAGCCGCAGCACCCGCAGGGGATCGCCCTCGAAGCTCCGCGCGGTGGTGGCGCGGAGCACCCGCAGGACGAGGTCGGCGAGGCCGCCGAAAGGATCGACGACCGCGCCGTCGCGCGGTGCGAGAGCGATGGAATCGACGGTGAAGTCGCGACGCGCGAGGTCGTCATGCAAGGGCAGGGACTGGCGGTCCCAGAGATCGAGGATGCGGTGGCCGGACGGGGGGGTGGCGTCGGTCGCGGCGCTCGCGGTGCTCGGGCTGCTCGGGGCAGGGGCGCCGAGCACCAGGCGGTAGGCCGCGAAATCCTCGCCGCCGAGCCTGACCAGGCGTGCCGGCAGGCGGGCGGCGAGCTCGCGCGCGATCTCCTCGCCCCGCCCGGCGACCACCGCGTCCAGGTCGTGCGTGGCGAGGCCGAGCAGGCGATCGCGCAGCACCCCGCCCACCAGGTGGCACTCGGTGGCGCCGCCGCACACCGCCAGCAGCTCCAGCACCACCGGGTCGCGGCGCAGCTCGGCGAAGACCGCTATGCTTGCGGCCTCGGAGCCGGAGCCGGAGCCGGCGGCGGCGGCGGCGTCGGACATGGCCGCGATTGTAGCCTCGGGTTCGCCGGGGAGGCCGGGGAGCCCCCGGATTGCCTTCAAGGCCGAGCAACGCTAAACTTTCACTTCAACACCATGGCCCTAACCACCGAAGAAGTAAGGAAGATTGCTTCTCTGGCCCGGCTCCGGTTCACCTCCGAGGAGGAGGCGGCCTTCGCCGGCCAGCTCGGCAAGATCGTCGACTACATCGATCAACTGCAGCGCTTCGAGGCCGTATCTCCGGCGGGGGGCGCCGCCGCGGCGCCGGCTCGAGCGCCGGCCGCCTCCCCTCGAGCGGCCCCGGAGGACGACGACCTGCCGCGTCCCTGTCTGCCGCGCGAGACCTTCCTCGCCAACGCGCCGGCGGCCATGGACGGCTTCCTGCTGGTGCCCGAGGTCCGTCGCACGTCCACGGTGGACGCGCGGCAGGGCCCCGGCGCCGAGACCGGGGTGGGCGATGACCTGCCATCCTGACCTCTGGGGACTGCCCGCGGAGGAGCTGGCGCGCCGCGTCCGGGGCGGCGAGGCGTCGGCAGCTGCCGTGCTCGAATCGGCCCTCGCACGCACCTCGCGTGTGGAGCCGCTGGTCCATGCCTATCTCGAGCTCTTCGAGGAAGCGGCGCGGGTGCGGGCGGCGGAGATCGATCGGCGGGTGGCGGCCGGCGAGGACCCCGGGCCGCTGGCCGGCGTGCCGGTGGCGCTCAAGGACAACCTCAACGTCGCGGGCCACCGCCTCACCTGTGCGTCCCGCATCCTGGAAGGGTACGTGGCGCCGTACACCGCCACCGCCGTGCAGCGCCTGCTCGACGCCGGGGCGGTGATCGTCGGCCGCGCCAACATGGACGAGTTCGCCATGGGCTCGTCCTGCGAGAACTCGGCCTACCAGGAGACCCGCAATCCGTGGGACGTCGCGACGGTGCCCGGCGGCTCGAGCGGCGGGCCGGCCGCGGCGGTCGCCGCCGGCAGCGTCGCGCTCGGCATCGGCTCCGACACCGGCGGCTCGGTCCGGCAACCGGCGGCCCTCTGCGGCGTGGTCGGCGTCAAGCCGACGTGGGGCCGAGTGTCGCGCTACGGCCTGGTCGCGTTCGCCTCGTCGACCGACCAGATCGGGCCGATCGCGCGCGGCGTGCGGGACGCCGCCCTCGCCACGCAGGTCATCGCCGGCCATGACGCCATGGATTCGACCTGCGCCGAGCGCCCGGTGGGCGACCTCCTCGCCACGATCGAGGAGGGCATCGCCGGGATGCGCGTCGGCGTCGTCAAGGAGATCGACGCCGTCCTGGCGGCCCAGGCTGCCGGCGCGGGTGGCGAGCAGGCGCCGGGCGAGATGGCGGCCAGCTTCCGCGCCGCGCTTGGCGCCCTGGAGCAGGCGGGCGCCGAGCTGGTGGAGGTCTCGATTCCCAGCCTCGAGGCCGCCATCGCCGTCTACTACGTGATCGCCACCTCGGAGGCCAGCGCCAACCTGGCGCGCTTCGACGGCGTGCGCTACGGCCGCCGCTCGCCGAGCGCCGCCAGCCTGGCGGAGGTGTACTACGACAGCCGCAGCGAAGGCTTCGGCACCGAGGTCAAGCGGCGCATCATGCTGGGCACCTTCGCCCTCTCGTCCGGCTACTACGAGGCCTACTACGGCAAGGCTTGCGCGGTGCTGGCCCGGATGCGCGACGAGTTTACGGCGGCGCTCGGGCGGGCCGACGTGGTGGTGACGCCGACCACCCCGAGCGCCGCCTTCCGGCTCGGCGAGAAGGTCGCGGACCCCCTGGCGATGTACCTGTCCGACATCTTCACCACGCCGGCCAGCCTGGTGGGGGTGCCGGCGGTCGCGGTCCCTTCCGGCTTCGACGGCCAGGGCCTGCCGCTCTCGCTGCAGGTCATGGGGCGGCCGTTCGAGGAGGCCACCGTCTTCCGCGCCGCCCGCGCCTTCGAGCGGCAGGTCGGCTGGCAGGTGGCGCCCCGCTTCCGGGGGGCGGAGGTGGGAGCGGGCTGATGTCCGGACGCGGACGGGTGTTCGCGGTCTGGGTGGCCGCCGCGCTCGCCGCCGCGCCGCACGAGGCGGCGATGGCGCCCGCCGCCGCCGCGGGTTCGCCATCCGGGGCCGCCGCCGCGCCCGTTGCCGCTGCCTCGGTCGCCACGGCTGCCACTGTTCCCGTCGCCGTTGCCTCGGTCGCCGCGGCCACTGTCGTGCCCGCGCCCGCGGTCTCGGGCCCCTCTGCCGGCGCCGGCGCCGGCGCCGGCCCGGCCGCCACGACCGCGGACGCCAAGCCCGCGGTGGTGCCGCCGCCGATCCCGGCCAAGGGCCTGCGGCTGCGGCTCGACGAGGGGGTCTATGCCACGGCGAGCGGCGACGGACAGATCGCGGTCGAGGCCCTGGCGCGCCGCGGCGAGGGGCTCGCCGGCTTCACGCAACGCCTCTGCGGCGATGCGAGGCTGGCGCCGCAGCTGCTCGAATCGAACCGCCTGCCCCCCCGCAGCCGCCTCAAGACCGGCCGGCGCTACCGCGTGCCGTTCGAGATCCTGGCCTCCTCCTGGCAGCTCAAGGCGGCGCGAGCGCTGTTCCCCGAGGATCGGGGCGACGCCACCGGCTGGCGCCACCAGGTGCGGGGGTGCGGGGCGCTGCGCCGCGAGAACCTGTGGCAGCTGTCGGAGTGGTTCACCGGCAAGGGAGAGAACTTCCGCGCCATCCGCGAGTACAACAACCTGCGCGACGAGGACGTGGCGCGCGGCGCGGTGCTGACCATCCCCTCGGAGCTGCTGCGGCCGGCCTTCGGCGCGGCGCTGCCGGTGCCGCAGCGGCCGTACGTGCTGGCGTACGGCAAGGATCAGGACGGGGAGTACGCGGTGTACCGGCTGCGGCCCGGAGAGGCGCTCTATTCGGGCGTCGTGGTTCGCTTCACCGGCCGCATCTACGCCGCCGACGTCAACGCGCTGGCCGCCGAGATCGCCCAACGCAGCGGCATCGGCGACGTCACCGATATCCCGGTCGGGTTCAAGGTGAAGATCCCGCTCGACCGGCTGCTGCCCGAGTACCTGCCGGAGGGCGACCCGCGGCGCAAGGAGTACGAGGCCGGGCTGCGCGCCAGCTCCCATTTCAGCAACCAGGTCCAGGCCAAGGGGCTGGAAGGCATCACCGTCATCCTCGACGCCGGTCACGGCGGCCACGACGCGGGGGCCACGGTGGGCGGCGTCTGGGAGAGCCTCTACGTCTACGACATCGCGGTGCGGCTCAAGGGGCTGCTCGAGTCGCGCACGGCCGCGGCCGTCGAGCTGACGACGCGCGACGGCGACGCGTACCGGATCGTCGAGTCGGACGTGCTGCCGGTCTCGCGCAGCCACTCGGTGCTGACCAATCCACCCTACGCGATCGCGGACCCGGTGGTGGGGGTGAACCTGCGCTGGTATCTCGCCAACAGCTTCTACCGCCGCGCGCTGTCGGCCGACGACGATCCGCAGAAGGTGGTGTTCCTGTCGATCCACGCCGACTCGCTGCATCCCTCGCTGCGCGGCGCCATGGCCTATATCCCGGCCGCGCGGATGCGTGACGAGAGCTACGGCAAGAGCGGGCAGATCTACGAGGTGCGCCAGGAGTTCCGCGAGAGCCCGCGGGTCGAGTTCCCGTGGAGCCAGCGGGTGAAGAGCGAGGGTCTGTCGCGGCAGCTGGCCAAGCAGGTGATCGGGGCCTTCGAGGGGCTCGGGCTGGCGGTCCATCCGTTCACGCCGGTGCGCGACCACATCATCCGTAACCGCAGCGAGTGGGTGCCGGCGGTGCTGCGCTACAACTCGGTCCCCTCCAAGATGCTGCTCGAGGTCTGCAACCTCAACAACGAGCTCGACCGCAAGCTGCTGCAGACCCGCGCCTACCGCCAGCACGTCGCCGAGGCGATGCTGAAGGGGCTGCTCGCCTACTACGGGCAGAGCGCGTCGCTGCCGGCGGTGCGCGTCGCGCACGCACGATAGCGGTGTGTGCATGGCAGGCTCCTGCGGTGGCGGCACCGGCGGCAAAGCGGGTGCCCTCCCGGGTAGCGGCCCCGGGCGGCGTGGCTCTGGGCGCGACGAGGCGAGGCATATCCCTGCCTCGTGGAGACGAGGCCCTCGAAGTAGTTCTCAAAGGAACGGATCTCGGACTCCGGGGCCTCGTCTCCACGAGGCAGGGATATGCCTCGCCTCGTCGCGCCCAGAGCCACGCCGCCCGGGGCCGCTACCCACCCCCCGGGCTGCCGGGGTTGAGCGTGCGAGGTTCCTTGCCGGGCGGGGGCTTCCCGGTCTGCCGGGGGATCGAGGTTCCTCTGTGGCCGGGGAACTTTTCCGGGGCTGGCGGGTCTAAGATGTTGGGAGGGTCGTATCCGTGGGAGGAACCGTGAAGGCAGCCTTCATCGCGGCCGGCGTCGGATTGCACGACGTGGACCTGGAGCTGGCCCGGCGGCATGGGCGCGGCGATGTGCGGGCTTTCGAGGAGGTGTACTCCCGGTATGCGGTGATGGTGTTCAACCTGGCGCTGCGGCTGTCCGGGAACGCCGACGAGGCGGCGGACCTCACGCAGGAGATCTTCCTGCGGGTGTACCGTCACCTCGACAGCTTCAGCGGGCGCTCGGCGCTCAAGACCTGGATCTTCCGGGTTGCCTTGAACCATTGCCGCGAGCGGCTGTCGCGCTTCCGGCCGGTCACCCTGCCGATCGCCGAGGCGGCGGACGATGCCGGCTCCGCCGGGGGGGCGAGCATCGCCGATCCACGCCGCAGCCCCGAGGAGCTGGCCGTTGCCGCGGATCTCGGGCGGCAGGTGGCTTGCGCCCTGGCGCTGCTGCCGGCGCCGTTCCGCGAGGCGGTGGTGCTGCGCGACCTGCAGGGGCTCTCCTACGAGGAGATCGCGGCCGTCCTGGGAGTGCGGGTGGGGACCGTGCGTTCGCGGATCGCGCGCGGCAGGGAGCAGCTGCGCGGCCTGCTCGAGACGATGGCGCCTGCCGGGGTGCGCCATCGGCCAGGGGCGGCCGTCGCGGAGCCGGCGCCAACCGTGGAGAGAAGGGAGATCTGAGCGCATGAGTGGCCACATCTCGCTCGAATCGCTGTCGGCCTACCTGGATGGCGAGACCGGACCGTCCGAGACGCTGCGGCTGGAGGCCCATCTCGACGCCTGCGGGCCCTGCAGCTCCCGCCTCGAGGCGGCGCGCCGGCTGGTCGGCGGGTTGCGGGTCCTGCGGCCCACGCCGCCGCCGCCGGACCTCGCGGCGCGCGTCCATGACCGCATCGCCGCGGAGACGGATGGCATGGACGCCCGGCCCGGCAGGCTGGATCGGCCGGAGGCATCGCGCCAGCCGTGGTCCTCGCGCTCCCGGCGCTGGCTGAGGTCGCTGCGCTCGCTCCGGTCGTGGCTGTGGTGGCAGGGCCTGCCGCCGCTGCACGGTTCCTTCAGCCCCGCGCGGCCGCTGGTCACCGCGGGCGTGGCCCTGCTGGTCGCGGTGCTGCTGGTTCAGAACGGCGAGAGCGGCCCAGGGCTGGGCCTTCCCGCCCCCAAGCTGCCGCATGCGGGGCCGGAGTTCCTGGTCAGCGCGGCCTTCGGCGAGGCGCCGCCGGTGCTGCCGCAGACCACCAGCGAGGTGGCGGGGCGGGTGTTCGTGTGGAGCGACGACGTCTGGGTGCAGCGCGGCGTCGACGCCGGCCCCGCCGGCCAGCCGCGCGCGGTGCCGGCCCGCAGCCCCGCCGGCCGCGCCCTGCTGGCGAAGCTCTCCGATCTGGGCGTCCTGCTCGCCGACGGCTCGCGCGTCGTGCTGCGCTACAACACCGAGACCGTGGAGCTGTGGAACGGCTCCTGACGATGAATCGGACGGTCATCGGGTTCGCGGCCGGCCTGTGTGGATTGGCAGCGTGCGTGCCCGCGCTGGCGGCGAAAGCCCCGGAAGCCGTGGAGCGAAGGATCACTCTCACCGGGCCGGCGGCCCTTTCGTTCGGAGAGCTCTTCGGGCTCTCGCCTGGCGCCGCGTCGAACGCTTCCTTGCGCCTCGGACGGGCCACGGCGTGGATGGTGTATCTGCTCAAGCTGGACACGAAGGAGCGGCTGTGGAACGACAACGAGGGTTCCCCGGCCCGGTACGACGCGATCGAGTTTTCCCCCACCCCGGTGCCGTCGATCACGATATCGCCGTATTGGCTCGACTTGTCGACCAGGCTGCCATATCCGGAGGCCGGTTCCTACTCTTTCGAATCACCCTTCCTGCGCGAAGATCTTCCCGGCGACGAGCCATGGACGCGGCTTGTCAAGCGCCTGAAAGCAGGCCCGGGATGGAACGGCGTCGACGGCACTCCCTTCAAACGCTGCTTCACTTCTACCGACGGCGTCGAGCTGTGCGTCAGGGTCCTGCGCAGAGACGACTATCCTGACAACAAGAAAGTGTCAGGCTACGTGGTCCTCGTCGAGGCCCATTTGCCTGATCGTTAGTTATTTGCGATTGCTTCACGTCACCCTGTTCATCTCGTCAGCTGTTCACGCGACAACCTGATCTATAACATCATCTTCTTGTACTCTGGTCACCAGCGCTACTTGATAGATTGACAGACAAATTTGAATATGCCTGCAATGGCTTCTCTGCTGAATCCGGGTGGCTCTTGACTGTCGTGATGCTTACTCCCATAATTCGGAATCCACTTTTGGAAGGAGGCTCATGGCCAGCCCACTGACTCTGCTCATGCCGGTGCTCCCCGGCATCACTCTGCAGGATCTCTCCGGAAGGTCGCAGTATGGGCCGCAGCTCTACGCGGCGCTCAACAGCATCGGCACGGTGCACTTCGCGCGCAGCATCCTCCTCGATCCCTCGGCGCCGAACCTGCAGCCGAGCGCGACGTCCACGTCGTTCGTGATCGGGATCATCACCGAGTTCGACGGCAGCTTCGACGACTACATCCACGACTTCGTGGTCGTCGCGGGCTCGGTCTTCGACCAGCTGCTGCAGCTCGTGGTCGGCGGCGCCGCCTTGACTCCCGTCGCCGACAACGAGGCCGCGTTCGGGGCTTTCATCCAGCAGAACGACGCTTCACAGCACCCGCCGAACGGCGGGCTCTTCCAGGCCTACACGGCGACGGTGCAGGAGATCCGCGCCCGCTTTCCGCCCTCCTCCTGAACCCGGTTCGCGGCGAGCGCCGGTCTCGGCGCCCGCTGCCACCGCCATCCCGAGAGGCCACATGGCGAGCTCCGCGATCGACTATTCCGACGTCCAGGGCACCATCCTGCGCGGCTACCGCGTGGACATGGCGCGGCACTTCATCCTCCGGATCACCAACCCGGCCGCGGCGGGCGCCCTGATCGGCGCCCTGGTGGACGGCGCCGGCGGACTGCCGCGGATCACCACGGCGGCTCGGTGGACGGTCAAACCGGAGTGCTTCGTGAACCTCGCCTTCACCGGCGCCGGGTTGGCGACGCTCGGCGTCACCCAGGCGCAGCTCGCCACCTTCGACGCCTCCTTCCAGCTCGGAGCCGCCAGCTCTGTCTCGGCCTCGAAGGTTGGCGACGTCGGCGAGAGCGCTCCCGCCAACTGGATCGGCGGCCTGTCCAACGCCGCCCAGGTCCACCTGCTGCTGAGCCTCTGGGTCGACGACGACCCGGCGGCGCTCGAGGAGGTGACCGCCCGCCTCCGCAAAGCGTTCTCCGGCTGCGTGGCCGAGCTGTCCGCGCACGACGCCCACGCTCTGCCCGCCAACCGCGTGCACTTCGGCTACCACGACGGCATCGCGCAGCCGACCGTGGTCGGAGCCCCGCCGAGGAAGCATCCGATCCCCGACGACCAGCCGCCGGTGGCCACCGGCGAGTTCCTGCTCGGCTACCCCAACCAGGCCGGCGGCACCTACAAGGTGCAGCCCACGCAGCTCTCGACCAACGGCAGCTATGCCGCCTTTCGCATCCTGGAGCAGGACGTTGCCGGGTTCGAATCCTTCCTTGCCACCTACGCGGCACAGGCCGGCATCGACCCCGAGATGCTCGCCGCCAAGGTCTGCGGCCGCTGGCGCAACGGCAACCCTCTCGTGCTCGCGCCCGACGCCGAGGGTGCCGAGATGCCCCTGTCGCAGCTCAACGACTTCACCTACGTGAACCAAGACGCGGCCAAGGACGACACCCTCGGCTTTCGCTGCCCCATCGGCTCGCACATCCGCCGCAGCAATCCCCGCAACGCCGCGGTCCTCGGCGCCGGCAGCGCGTATCACCGCATCGTCCGGCGAGCCATGCCCTACGGTCCTGCCTACGATCCCGCCCACCCCGTCTCCACCCCGCGCGGCCTCATCGGCTACTTCATCAACGCCAGCATCTCCAACCAGTTCGAGTTCATCTCCAGCCAGTGGAATCTCGGCTCCACCTTCGTGACCTCCGTTCCCAAGCCCAACGGCAACAACCCGGTCTTCAACATCAGCGGCCAGGACGTCTTCCTGGGCGTGAACGACCCCACCAGCAGCTCGTTCACCCTCCCGGCGCCAGGCCCCAATAGCAGCGGCAACAAGACCCTAAAAGCCTTCTCCCGCCTCATCGTCACCCGCGGCGGGGCCTACTGCTTCTTCCCCAGCATCAGCGGCCTGCGCTACCTGGCGGCGCTGCCGGGCCAAGCCGCGGGCTGAGCCGGCGGACTCGTGGGACGGGTCCGCGGCGCCGCGCCTATGGTTGTCTACCGCAGGCTGTGGCCACATAAGGGACAATGTAGATGTCCGGAGGCGCAGCTACTGCAGATGAAGTGGTCCTTGGAGCAGACCTTGCCGCCATAAACATCCCGCTTCTTGCCGCAATTTGCACATGTCCGTTCAGCCATGTGAGGCTCCTTTCTCGGCACGTCTTGGAAGTCTTGGGCTACTTGAGAGTAGCTTCGTGTGTCGTGACTGCACGTCGCTGGTCGCAGTCGCTCATCTATTTATACTTCATAGCGAAGTAGATGATTGATATTGGAAAGCATACCAATAATGAGAGAATCAAGAGGGTCCAGTCACCGCGGAACCGCTTGCGATAGTTACGAAGCTGATTTGCTGACCTCAGAGCGGCTACACTAAATTCCCCATTTGGGTCTAGCAGCCCGTGGTGGAAGCCCGAGTCTCAGGGAAGCCGCGCAGCATCGAGGGTTGGGGTAAAGAGCGAGCAGCCGGGTGTTGATGTGACCAGTTTGCGGACCCAAGCGTGCGAGAGTGCCTTCCAGGCGGCTATCCAGGCGAAGAAATGAGCCCAAAGCGACGACAACCCCGCCCTGCGAAGGCCACGAGGCTTGCCGGTGCCAAGGTGTCGGCGCAACAGCAGACCGAGGTTGAAAGCTGCGGCCTGCACGAGCAGGCGTTTGGCGATGTTCAGCCGGCCACGCAAGTGGACTCGGCGCATGCCGCCGGTGTCGTAGCAATGAGCAAAGCTGCGTTCGAGCAGCTCCCCGCGGCGGCGCAAGAGTCTCTTGCCCCGCTCGCCGCGAATGCGGCGCCGGTTGGCGTAAGTGGCCCGCTGCTCCGCGCGCTTGTGGCGCCAGCGGCGCCGGCCCCGATCCGGCTCGGAGATATAGGTCCGAATGCCAAGCTCTTGGCGGCCGGTGAGCACTGCATTGCTGTGGTAGCCCTTGTCCGCGACGAGCTCCGACAGCACCTCGTTGCCGAGACCTTCGGCAGCCTGGTCGTCCTCCGAGACGTCGGCCAAAGTGTCCATCACCTCGGCGACCGTCTCCTCGAGGCTGGCTGGATCGCCGCGATCCGCCGGTTGCACCGTCACCGCGACGACGGCGCCGGTCTCCATGTCGATCGCATGCTCGGCCTTATGTGCCAGGTGCGTCCGGCCGTCTTTCATCTTGGTGATTCTGGCGTCCGGGTCCTGCGGATGCTGCCAGTCGTCATTGGAACCCTTCTTCGGCCGTTCGCGGTCGAGGCGAGCCAGCTCGGCCCGCGTCGGCGTCTCAATTCCCGAAGCCTGGGCCAGCCGAGTGAGGAACTCCTTGTAGCTCTCGCCGGTGTCCCGCCGGACGATGCTGCGCAGCGCCGCGTTGGCCTCCAACGTCGTCGCATCGACGCCCAGCGTCTCCCCTCGCAGCAGCCCGTCCTTGGCCAGCACCTGCAGCACCCACGTGAACACCTCCTGATGGGTTTGCAGGTCGATCAGCCGCCGGTTGCGGGAAACCGTCGAGTGGTCCGGCGTCCCATCGGCCAACGAGTAGCCCAAGAAGTCGCGCAGCGCGATCGAGTCGGCGAGTCGCCAAGCGATCCCACGCTCCGAGTCGATCCCCTCGAAGTAGCCGATCAGCAGCAAGCGAAAGTACACTGCCGGCGGCAACGACGGCCGACCGAGCTTGTCGGCGTAGAACCCCTGACAGGCGCGCTCGACGTACTCATCGAACCCATGCTGGCCCAGGATCTGGTTCAGCCGGCGGTAGAACGGATGAGCCGGACCCTTGGCCAACCGCGCCGTTTCCACCCACAAAGACGCTTGCCGGTGCCGCTTGCGCTTGCCCATCGCCATGCCGGGAGCTCCTTCTTGTCCTGCCCCCAATTCTACCGGGCAAGGGCCGCGACATCAATGGAATCAGGCACTTTCACCACGGGCTGCTAGAGGACAACTACCCGCATAACGTCCACAATGCACCACATATGTCGAGGGACATTTGCGCGAAGTTTTCGCTCACTCTTGGCAGTTACCCTATGGTGCACCACAGCGTTCCTTTCGGCGATGACCGCTTTTAATGCCTTCCCAATCTTAACATCATCTCTGTTCTTGTTCTGGATTCGACCGAACACCACTGCTAGGCGTCCCATGGTCATCCGATCAAGACGCCCTACATTGATTCTAGCAGGTGGGCCCTTTGACCGCACTAGCCAGATCCTATTTCTGTGCCGCTTTAGATACTTCCGGGCCTCAGCCTCAAGAGCTTGACATGCTATTAAGAACCCTTCGCGCCACATAGATCTGCTGAACTGCTCATACGCAGGTCCGAGCGCGGTCTTTGCCTTCCTCGGCAAAGTCTTGATCTGTGGAAGCTGGACATTCAGAGCGAGATCTATCGTTGGAATTTTCTCGCTGAATCCATTCGCGGAAAGCGCATACCAGCCAATTCCATTGTTGCGCAATCTCTCCTGCTCATCCAGGCTCACGGACTCAATTCTGGGCGTGCACAGTGCTACGTGAAAATCTCGCCCTGAAGACTTCGCATACGCCACCCATTCTTGAAGGCGATCCAGTTCCACCCGGCTTACCACATCAGCCACCAGCCAAGTCTGATGGCGCCTACACAAGAGTGTCGGTCGCGAACAGGCCCTCAGATTCACGCTATCACAAACGAAATCAGACTTCGGTCTACCGTACGGAACATTGAATTGGCCCGCTGAGTTCACTCGGTACAGGCCATTCCAGCACGTCTTATTGAGATAGATAAATTCTGCGGCCCTTTTGTAAATACCATGACTCGGTGCAGCCCTGATCTTGTAATAGACAGAAGGGTCAGGCCGCATTGGAAGAAGGTGCCTGATCACCTCAGAAACACTTCCTCGAACAGCCCTAAACGTTTCAACTAGTGGGACACATCGATCGCTCAGAAGTGCGCTAGGCGGTCTTAGCAGGAAAAAGAGAGAGCCCGACCCGAGGAATGGCTCGAAGTAAGTGCTAAATTGATGTGGAAGTATTTCGAGAAGCCGACACAGCAGCAGACGCTTCGATCCAGCCCATTTGAGAAAGGCCCTCGGCAGAGCCGACAAAGGTCGTTCGGCACGTCTCCTGAGAATCTCTCGGAGCTTAGCATCTAGTTGGTAAGACTGAGCAACAATAACCTGCTCCGCTTGCCTAGAGTAGCGGTCGTTAGATTGCGCCGTGAGCATGTAGGTCGCTCTCAGAAGCTGTAAACATCGATGCGCATATCGGCATGAGACCCTGTGTGCTTGCCATTCACCCTGAGCCTTACTGCCGGTCTGGGCACCTCGAGGTTAGCCCAACGGGCGTTTAGCGGAGAATACCATTGGATGCGCATCTCCGCACTACAGGGGGCCTCATTCCGTCACTTGACCGGGCACTTGGCAGAGATGAACTCTTCAGGCTTCACTTGACCAGGCTTTTCCCCTAAGGCTGCCCTCCTCGCACTACCAGGTACCTGGGTACGAGCCGCTTGGCATCTCTGCGGGCCGTTTCCGCGGCCAGCGAGCGCCACCGCCACCCCTCTACCGCGGCAGGTCGAGAGCGAAACTGGTAGCATCCCTTAGCGTGCGCAGGCCGATCGGGTCTGGCAGACCTCCTGGAGAAGCTCAAACTATGAGCCTGGACGAGGTGCTCAGCTTTCTCTCCTCCCACCGGCCGGAGCTCGAGGAGCGCTTTGGCATCTGCTCGCTCGCGCTCTTTGGCTCCGTGGCGCGCGGCGAGGCAGGGACGGACAGTGACGTAGACGTCCTGGTCGACTTCCATGAAACGCCGGGACTGACCCAGTACATGGGCCTCAAGTTCTGGCTTGAGGACCGCCTGGGGCGACGCGTGGATCTCGTGATGGACAAGGCGCTCAAGCCCTGGGCAAGGACGCTGATCGAGGCTGAGGCGATCCGTGTCGCGTAGATGGGAGCTCTTCCTGCGGGACATGCTGGAGGCAGCCAGGAAGATCGTTCGCTATATTGGCGACCGGCAAGGCGAAGCCTTTCTTGCTGACGAGATGGCTTATGACGCCACGCTGCGGAACCTGGAAATCCTCGGCGAAGCAGCGAAGGCCATCCCCGAGGAGGTCCGCCAACGCCATCCCGAAGTCGACTGGCGCGGGGTAGCAGGGCTACGCGATGTCCTTGCCCACGCCTACTTCGCTCTTGATGGCGCCACACTTTGGAGAATCGTCCACTCCGACGTCCGCCAGCTCCTAGAAGTGCTCGAGAAGATCGAAAGCGAACTTCCTTGAGCGGTGACGTCTCCTGACGCGAGACGATCTCAGCTCGCGACCTCCAGCCACCCCCCGAACGATGCCGCGTTGACCAGGCGCACTCCCGGGACGTTGGGCGGAGAGTGCGGGTGCCTCGTGCGGCTGGCGATCCAGTGCTCGGCGACGGCCTGGTCTCCTAGCAGGTCTCGCACCCGGAGGAGCGGCTTCAGGGCTCGCGGATCTCCCAGGGTCTCCGTCCACTTCGCTTCGATCAGGCGCACGCGGCCGTTCTGCTCGATCAGGAAGTCGACTTCGGTGCCGTTGACGTCGCGCCAGAAGAAGACCTGGGCCGCGGAGCCCGTGGCCGCGCGCGCCCGCAGGATTTGCCCGAGGACGAAGGTCTCCCAGATCGGTCCCGCGAGCGGGGACGAAGCGAGAGCTCCCGGGCTCTCCACGCCGAGCAGGAAGCAGAGCAGGCCGCTGTCGCGGAAGTAGAGCTTCGGAGTCTTGATCAGGCGCCGGGTGGGGTTGGCGAAGTACGGCTCGAGCAGGACCACCTGGCTCGACGCCTCGAGGACCGAGAGCCAGTCGCGCGCCGTGGTGCCCGCGATCCCCACATCGCGGGCCAGGTCGGTCAGGTTGAGCAGCCCGCCGCTACGAAGCGCGCAGGCGCGGACGAAGCGCTCGAAGTCGCGGAGGCTGCCCACCCGCAGGGCAAGCCGCACGTCGCGCTCCAGGTAGGTGGCGACGAGGCTCGAGTAGAACAGTCGGGCCTCGATTTCGCGATCGCGCCAGAGCTCCGGATATCCGCCGCGCCAGAGGATCTCCTCCACCGGGATGGTCTGGCCGGGGAAGGCAGCCAGGATCTCGATGCTCGACAGAGTATCGAGCTCGAGCACCGCGCACCGCCCCGCCAGGCTCTCCGAAAGGGCGCGCATCAGGGAGAACTTCTGAGAACCGGTCATGAGGAACCGGCCGCGCCGCGATCGGGCGGCGTCGATCGCCACCTTCAAGTGACGAAACAGCCCTGGCGCGTACTGCACCTCGTCGAGAATCACCGGCTCCTGATAGCTGGCCAGGTACTCTTCCCCCCGCTCATCCGCCTGCTGTGCAGCTGACGGCAGGTCCAGCGACGCGAAAGACGCATCCGGAAAGAGATGCCGAAGCAGGGTGGTCTTCCCCGTCTGTCGCCCGCCGGTGACGACCAGCGCTGGAAATTGCCGCGCCGCCGCAAGCACCTGATTCGCCATACGCCGCTCGATCCACATAGAGCAGATTCTACAGCTTGGTGGGCTGGATTATCCAGCCTCTCCAGGCGCGGGTGACCTTCGGCCGGCTTGGCTCGAGCGGGTTCCGACACTAATAACTCATTACAAAATCAATGACTTCTATAACTAGACCGGCTGCGATGCTCTCCAGGGGACGCCGCCCAACCTCCACCACTTACGCTCTGTTTACACCCGGCTGGCAGGCGACTTGCTGTCTCCAGGTGTGAGTACTCGGCCCCGCGCCGCCCGGCGGTGCCGGGCCCTCTAAGCACAACGTAAGGAGGTTCAGAATGCTCAGCTCGATACGACGACGACGACCTCGCATCCGGGTGCTGGGACCGGCGCTGCTGCTGGCTGGCGTCCTCGCCCTGATACCCGGAACTGCTTACGCTGCCTACTATCCTGGCGTCGCCCACGTCGACGGCTATCTCAGCGCGAACGGCGGCTGCCTGATGCTCAGAGAGCACGATGGGAGGGTGTACTCGGTCATCGGGAGCTCCGATGGCCTCCTCAACGGCGACCATGTCCGCCTCGAAGGACGGCTGGTTCCTGATCCGGGCTGCGGCGCACCCGGGTTCGAGGTGACCCAGGTGCAGGCCCTGTGGGGTGACGATTACCACCGGGCCACCCGCTACGATCATCTGAACGGCGAGCCGTTCTACCACTGGGCGGAGCGTAGCGGTCGCCTCGGCGGCTATCGGGACGAGCGCGAGCCCATGGAGCGTTACGACCGGTATGGACACTTCGTCTACCACGGTCCTCACCGCTTCGTGGAGCTCGTCGGCAGGCTCCATGAGACCGCCGGCGGCTGCCCGACCCTGGACACCGGGGCCAACGTCTTCGCGCTGGACGGCAACCTGCGCGACTACCAGGCCGGTGACACGGTCAGGGTCTCCGGTACCCTCTACGACGACGACCCGAATGCCCCTTGCGGCAGCCCGACCGTCGTCATCCGCCACATCCGCGGCCGCTGAGCGGCCTTCCTGACGACTACCTGCCCCGGGCCGGGTGAAGCCGCCCTGCCCGGGGCTTTTCCTTGTCTGGGCGCATTCTGCTCGCCTAGATCTCCTTGCCCTGCTCCAGCTTCTGGATGATGTCCTCGATGTTCTTGCGGTTGACCGGGTCCGGGGCCGTCGGGAGCGCCAGCTTGGCGTGCTCGAGCGCTTCCTTGTGCTGGCCGAGCGCGGCGTAGCCGCGGGCGAGGCCGAGCTGGACGGGCCAGGCCTTGGGATGAAGCTTGGCGTTGAGCTGGAAGACCTCCATCGCCTCCGCGCTCTTCTTCTGGGCGAGCAGCTGGCGGGCGTAGAGGTGGAGGTCGATCGGCCCGGCGGTCGGGTCGTGGAGGGCCCGGGCGCGGGTCTTCTTGCCTTCCGCGACCTTGTTGTTGGCCTCCTGCAGATCGGCCAGCGTCGACAGGGTCGTGAAGTTCACCTGGCCGCCCTGGTTGACGTCGATCGCCCTCTCGGCCCAGCGCAGGCCCTCGTCGAGATGGCTCTTGCTCGTCAGGCAGTAGTTGGCGGCGGTGTTCCAGCCCATCCAGGTGAAGCCGGCGCTCGAGCGCAGCTCCCGCTCCATGTTCTCGGCGTAGAGGTCCTTGGCGTTGTCGACGGTGACGTCGAGCGGCAGCTCGAGATCCTCCCAGCTCAGCACCGCGGTCGCGCGATCGAGCTTGCGGTCGCGGAACCAGTAGGTCAGGTCCTCGTGGTAGTCGCTCTTGGCGGGCTTCGCCTTGATCCGCAGGGCATCTTCCTTGGCGTCGTAGAAGAAGCTGCCCCATGAGGTGGAGTTCTTGGAGAAGATGACCGTCCACTCCTCTTTCCCAGGGATGAAGTGCAGCCCGTAGGTGCCTGCCGGCAGCACCTGTCCCTGCACCTTGATGTCGTGGGTGGTGGCGAAGGTCGTGTTCTCGTTGGCGCCGCCCCTCCAGGGGCACTGGTCGCCGCAGGTGCCGAAGCCCAGGTTGGCCATGCCGTAAGGCACCAGCCCTCCCCAGATCTTGCCTCGCCGGTCCTCGCCGGCCGGGCTGTGGACGTGCGGGCTGCTGTAGTCGATCGTCACCTTGACCAGTCCGATCCCCTGGATGATCGTGGCCCGCTGGTTGCCGCCGGAGGGCGGCACGGTGATGCTGGCGAGCTGGGCCGCGGCCGGCGCGGCCGCCACGACGAGGGCGATGAGGGCGATGAGCGCGGCGACCGTCGCGGCGGCGACGAGCCCGGGCAGGGCGGCAGACCGGGGCGGCGCCCCGGGAGCCGAGTGGCGAAGCGATGTCCTGACCATGAGACCTCCCCTGTGGTGGCGAGCCCCGCAGGCCCCCGCCGGCCGTCGCGGCGGCGGAAAGTGAACTGCGGAAGCTCTTGACGGTACATACGGGCAAGCGGGCGGAAGGTTCGCTCCGTCGAGGGGAGAGAGGATGCGATCATCGCGCAGTTACTGGAACGTTGCCGTGAAACCGCAGAACCGCCCGCATCGGCCACCCACCCACCCGGGGGAGGTCCTCCGCGACGAGGTGCTGCCGGCCCTGGACGTGACGGTCAGCGACGCCGCCCGCCAGCTCCGGGTCACGCGCCAGACCCTGCACCGCATTCTCTCCGGCCGCTCCGGCATCAGCCCGGAGATGGCCGTCCGTCTCGGCAAGTTCTGCGGCAACGGCGCCGCCGAGTGGTTGAGCCTGCAGCACGCCTACGACCTCTGGCATGCCGAGCGCCGCATGCACGAGGAGCTGAAGAAGATCCCGGCCAACCCCGTCCGCTAGCGCCGGCCGCCGGCGAGACGACCGCACGCCGCGATCGCCTGCGGTAGAGTCAGGCCGTGACCGACCCGGATCCCCTCGCGGCAGAGCGCCGGTTCTTCGCCGCCCTGGTCGCGGCCAACCTCGAGGACCTGGACAGGGTCCTCGCCGACGACTTCGTCTTGATCGACGTGATGCGCGGCGACGAGATCGCCAAGCCCGCCCTGGTCGCCGTCCTCGGGTCAGGCCAGCTGCGCTTCGCCGCCATCGAGCCCATCGAGGCCCGCGTGCGCCGCTACCCGGGCACCGCCGTCATCACCGGCCGCACGCGCATGAACGGCAGCTTCGACGGCGCGCCCTTCACCGCCAGCAGCCGCTACACCCACGTCTACGTCGAGCAGGAAGGCCGCTGGCGCCTGGTCGCCGCCCAGGGAACGCAGATCCCACCCGAGGCATAGACGCGGCGAGTTCCTTGCGCCTCGAGGCTATCGTGCCCCCGGCCGCACCCGCGCCTCGTAGAGGTCGCGGCCGGTGCCGGCGGCGGGGTCGTTGCTGCGGGCCCAGGCCAGGCGCCGCAGGAGGGCGCGCTCGCAGTGGCTGCCGAAGAGGTCGTCGGCGAGCTGCGCCGCGCGGCCGGCGTAGCGCAGGACCTGCACCGCCTCGAGGCCGGCGAGGTCGTCGAAGAACCAGCCGCAGCTGGTGTACATGAGCATGGCTTGGCGCTGCATCTCGAGCAGCCGCAGCGCCCGGGCGCGGCGCTCGCCGGCGGGGACCCCGCAGGGGCAATGGCTCGCGAGGAAGGCGTCGGCGCTCGCCGGCGAGGGGTCGAGCACCAGCGCGACGGCGTCGTCGCGCGCCTGCCAGGGCGACTCGAACAGCTCGCCGGCCGCCTGCTCGTAGAGCGGCGCGATCTCGTCGCGCAGCTCGTCGAGCGCCTGGCGCAGCGGCGCCCGCCAGGCCTGGTTCCACTCCGGCGGGCCGCCGATGCAGCAGCCGCAGTCCTCGCGCCAGCGGTCGACGCCGTGGACGCAGCTCCAGGAGGTGTTCTCGATCAGCTCGACCTCTTCGGCCGGCGGGTGGGAGCCGAGGTACTCCGCGTAGTTGGTCAGCGTCGCCCAGCCGTTCGCTTCGATCTGGTGCAGGGCATAGCAGAGCGCCATCTCGCCGTGACGGTGGTGGTGACCGTAGGTCTCGCCGTCGGTGGCGACGTGGACCAGGCGGTCGGGGCCGCCGTTCTCGTGGGGGGCGCCCGCGAGCAGGCGGCCGGCGAAGTGCTCGCCGCTCGACAGCAGCCCCTCGAAGGCGACGGCGCGCGCGATCGGTCCGTCGTAGAAGAACACGGCGATGCGGCGCTCGCCGGGGAGCGCCACCTCGTAGGGCCGGGTGGTGTCGATGCGCCCGCCGGCAACGCTGTGCCACCCGGCATGCTGCCGCTCCCGCGAAGGCTCCGGCTCCCGCGCCTCCACTTCCCGCGCCGGCCGCGGCTCCCCCGTCGCTCCGCCGCCGCCACCCCCACCCGGCAGCGGCCGCACCCGCCGTGCCTGGTGCGGCTCGAGGACGGTGAAGCGCACGCCGTGGGCGGCCATCAGCTCGAGGGTCTCGAGGTCGACCGCGGTCTCGGGCAGCCACATGCCGGCGGCCGGGCGGCCGAAGCGGTGCTCGAAGTCGCGCAGCCCCCAGACGATCTGCGTCTGCTTGTCGCGCCGGTTGGCGAGCGGCAGGATGACGTGGTGGTAGGCCTGGGCCAGCGCCGAGCCGTGCCCGGAGAAGCGCTCGCGGCTCTCGCGGTCGGCTGCCAGCACGGCGCCGTAGACCGCCGGCTCCTCCGCCTGCAGCCAGGCGAGCAGCGTCGGGCCGAAGTCGAAGCTGATGCGGGCGTAGTTGTTGACGACCGTCGCGGTCCGCCCGTCGCCGTTGAGGATGCGCGCGGCGGCGTTCGGCGCATAGCACTCGGCGGCGATGCGCGCGTTCCAGTCGCGGTAGGGCAGGGCCGACGGCTGCGGCGCGATCGTTCCCAGCCAGGGATCTTCGCGCGGCGGTTGGTAGAAGTGTCCGTGGACGCAGAGGAACCGCGCCATCAGGAGCGGTCCCGCGGCGGCGGCGGTGCCTCGCCGCCCGCGCCCGGTTCCACGGCCGCCTCGGCACCCTCCGGCGGTGCCTCCCCCTCGGCCGTCGCCGCCTCGGCCGCGTCGGGGCTCTCGAGGAACAGCGCGGCGAGCGGCGGCAGGGTCAAGGCGAGCGAATGGCTGCGGCCGTGCAGCGGCAGCGGCGAGGCCTCGACGCCTCCCATGTTGCCCATGCCGCCGCCGCCGTAGGTGCCGGCGTCGCTGTTGAGCGCCTCGCGCCAGTAGCCGCCGCCCGGCACGCCGATGCGATAGTTGGTGCGCGGCACCGGCGTGAAGTTGAAGACCGCGACCACCGCCGGCGCCGCCCCCGCCTCCGTCTCCGTCTCCCCCAGGCGGACGAAGGCCAGGACGCTGTTCTCGGCGTCGGAGCCGTCGATCCAGGAGAATCCCCGGGCGTCGCAGTCCAGCTGGTGCATCGCCGGCCGCTCGCGGTAGAAGCGGTTCAAGTCCTCGAGCCACCTCGCGACCCCGGCGTGGCCGGCATGGGCGGGCTCGCCGTCCAGCAGGTGCCAGTCGAGGCTCGACTCGTGGCTCCACTCCCGCTCCTGGGCGAGCTCGCCGCCCATGAACAGCAGCTTCTTGCCCGGTTGCGCGAACATCCAGGCGTAGAGCAGCCGCAGGTTGGCGAGCCGCTGCCAGCGGTCGCCGGCCATCTTGGCGAGCAGCGATCCCTTGCCGTACACCACCTCGTCGTGCGACAGCGGCAGCAAGAAGTTCTCGCTCCAAGCGTAGATGCCGCGGAAGGTCAGCTCGTTCTGGTGGAAGCGGCGGTAGATCGGGTCCTGGGCGAGGTACGACAGCGTGTCGTGCATCCAGCCCATGTCCCACTTGAGGCCGAACCCGAGCCCACCCAGGTAGAGCGGACGCGACACCATCGGCCAGGCCGTCGATTCCTCGGCCACGGTCTGCACGTCGGGAAAGTCGCGGTACACGGCCGCGTTGAGCTCGCGCAGGAAATCGATCGCCTCGAGGTTCTCTCGTCCGCCATGGACGTTCGGCAGCCATTGGCCGGCCTGGCGCGAGTAGTCGAGGTACAGCATCGACGCCACGGCATCGAGCCGCAAGCCGTCGGCGTGGTAGCGCTCGAGCCAGAAGTGAGCGCTGCTGATCAGGAAGCTCCGTACCTCCCGCCGGCCGTAGTTGAAGATCAGGCTCCCCCAGTCGGGCTGGAAGCCCCTCCTCGGATCGGCATGCTCGTAGAGGTGCGTGCCGTCGAAGAACGCCAGGGCGTGCTCGTCGTTAGGGAAGTGCGAAGGCACCCAGTCGAGGATGACGCCGATGCCGCGCTGGTGGAGATAGTCGATCAGGTACATGAGGTCCTGCGGCGTGCCGTAGCGGCTGGTGGGCGCGAAGAAGCCGGTCACCTGGTACCCCCACGAACCGTAGAAGGGGTGCTCCATGACCGGCATGAGCTCGACGTGGGTGAAGCCCATGCGAGTGACGTGATCGGCGAGCAGCGGCGCGGCCTCGCGGTAACTGAGCGAGCGATTGCCTTCCTCCGGCACGCGCCGCCAGGACCCCAGGTGCAGCTCGTAGATCGAGATCGGTGCGCCGAGCGACTGCCGAGCGCCGCGCCCCGCCATCCACTCGTCGTCTCCCCAGGCATAGTCGAGGTCCCACACGATCGACGCCTGGTACGGCGGTGTCTCGGCGTGGAAGGCGAGCGGGTCGGCCTTGTCCACGCGGTAGCCGCGATACTGGGAGACGATGTGGTACTTGTAGTGCGCGCCCGGACCGACGCCTGGTACGAACCCCTCCCAGACCCCTGAGCCGCCGCGCAGGGCCAGCGGGTGTGCGCCGCGGTCCCAGCCGCTCCAGTCGCCGATCACGGCCACATAGCGAGCGTTCGGCGCCCATACAGCGAAGCGGGTGCCCGCGAGCCGTCGCTCCTCACCCTCGCCAGCCCAGACCGGATGGGCGCCGAGCTGCTGGTACAGCCTCACCTGGGTACCCTCGTTGAACAGGTAGAGATCCTCGGCGGTGATGGTCGAAGTGCCCGGGCCTACCGGACCCGCCGGGCCGCTCGTGCCAGCCGCGCTCGCCGTCTCTACCCGGCTCGCCGCCCCTGCCGGGCTCGCTGCCTCCGCCGGGCTCGCCGCCTCCGCCGGGCTCGCTGCCTCTGCCAGGCTCGCTGCCTCGACGGGACGCGCCGCCTCCGCCGGGCTGGCCGCCTTTGCGGCGCTTGCCGACCTGGACGCCTTTGCGGCACTTGCCGGGCTCGCCGCACTTGCCGGCTTCTCCGGTCCAGCCCCCTTCGCCGGCTTCTCCCGCCTCCGATCGCTCACGCTTCCCCCCTGCCGCTGTTCGCGGGCTCGGGCGCCGGCGTCGCCTCCGCCTCCGTCGCCGCCGTCGCCTCCGTCGCCATCGTCGCCGCCGTCGCCTCCAGCCGCGCCGCCGCGATGCGCCGCAGCCGATCGACCTGCTCGAGCATCGCCGCCACCTCGCGGCTCCCGGCAATCTCCTCGAAGCTCCACCGCGCCTTGCGCCGCCAGTTCGGCCGCTGGTCCTCCCGGGTGCCGGGCACGTTCTGCGGCTCGGTCTCGTGCCAGAGGTCCTCGAGGTTGACCAGCACCATTCGCGCCCGGCTCGCCGCCAGGTGCTCCAGCCGGTCGCCCAGCACCAGCGGGTAGGGATCGCCGCGCCCGTCCCAGGCGCCCGGCCAGTGTGCCGCCGCCGCGCCCGCCAGCTGCTGGCGCTGCGCGCCGCGGCGCTGGCGCTCCTCGGCGGCCTGGCGCTCGTCGAAGAGGCCGAGTGCCTGCAGGTCGTCGACGTCCCGCCCCTCCCAGAAGCCGCGGAAGGTCGGCATGTCGTGAGTGTTGAGGCTGGCCACCGACGCCGCCGGCGGCTCGCGCTGCAGGCCGCCGCCTCCCGGCGCCAGCTCGTACTGCACGACGTACATGCCGAGCACCCCGTGCCGCGCCATCGACTCGTTCACCTCGGGCGGCACGGTGCCCAGGTTCTCGCCCACGATCAGCGCCTGGTGGCGGTGGGACTCGAGCGACAGCACGGCATAGAGCTCCTCGTGCGGATAGCGCACGTAGACCCCGCCCGCCGGCCCGAGCCCCCGCGGCACCCAGAACAGGCGGTGCAGCTGCATGACATGGTCGAGGCGCAGCACGCCGGCGTGGCGGAGATGGTGACGCAGCGAGGCGATCAGGTAGTCGTAGCCGCGCTCGCGCAGGCGGTCCGGCCGCAGCGGCGGGAAGCCCCAGTCCTGGCCGCGGGTGAAGAAAGCGTCGGGCGGCGCTCCCGCCGAGGCGCCGGCGGCGAAGACGTCGCGCTCGCGCCAGACGTCGTAGCCGCTGCCGTGCACGCCGAGCGGCATGTCGAGGTACAGCCCCGGGCGCTTGGCCCCCCCCCCCCCCCCCCCCCCCCCCCCGCCGGCGCCGCCGCCCCCCAGGCCGTCCGGGCTCGCAGAGCCGGCGCCGCCGCGCGCGCGGCCTGCCGCCTGCGCCATCTGCTCCTCCATCGCCCACTGCGCCCAGAGGTGGTAGCGGTAGTCCTCGGCGTCGTAGTCGGCCGCCGCCAGGCTGCCCTCGCGCAGCCGCTCCGGCCACGCCTGCCAGCTCTCGCCGCGGCGGTCGCCGACGGCGCGGAAGGCGGCATAGTCGGCGAGCCCGGGGCGCGCGGCGACGTAGCGCTCGAGCTCCTGGCGGCGCGGCCCCGGGTTGGCGAAGCACCACACGGCCATCTCGTCGAGCACCCGGCGCTTGAGGGTCGCGACCCGCGGGTAGTCGACCAGCGGCAGGGAGGCGAGCGCCCGCATCTCGGCCGCGAGCTCCGTCGACTCGAGCAGCCGCTGCGCCGCCGGGCAGTGCGTCGCCTCCGGCAGCTGGCACGGATCGAGGTAGATCTCGTTCCAGAACAGGCGCGAGGCCGGCGCGTACGGGCTCGGCTCGCACGGCACGTCGAGGAAGGTGGCGAGCAGCGGCAGCGTCGCCACCGCCCCGCCGCCGAGCCCCGCCGTCCACTCCGCCAGCGCCGCGAGATCGGTGAGGTCGCCGCTCCCCCACGAGCGCGCCGTGCGCAGCGCGTAGAGCGGCAGGAACACTCCCCAGAACGGCTTGCCGTCGCCGGCATAGGCGTGCACCGGCGCCGCGATCACCAGCGCCCGCGCCGTGCGGCCGCCGAGCTTCACCTCGAGGCGGTGATAGCCGGGCGGCAGCGCCTCGGGCAGCGCCAGGCAGCGGACCCGCGGCGAGGCCTGGGGGAGGCTCGCGAGATCGTAGGTCCAGGCGCGCCGCTCGCCGTTCTCGAGGTCGAGATGGCAGGCGAGGGCGCCGCCGTTGCCGGCCGGCCCGCCGGTGGCGCTCGACCCCCCGACGCCGTTCCCCGGCGTCCCCGGCGGCGGCGGGCAGCGCAGCGCGATCTCCGGCAGGCGGCCGTCCCAGGCCACCAGCACCGGCTCGATCAACCGCGACTCGAGCTCGTCGCGCCGCGCCGCGAGCGCCTCGGCGACGTCCTCCATGCCCTCGAACGGCCCGGCGAGGGCGGAGGCCGCCGCCAGCAGCGATTCCGTCGACGCCTCGACGCGGTTGCCCGAGACGTCGAAGTAGGCGGGCTGCACGCCGTAGAGCAGCGCCAGCTCCCGCAGCTCCCCGCGCTCGCGCTCGCCGCCCGCTTCCCTCATCGGCCGCCGCCTTCCGGCTCCCCGGGCGTCGGCGCCGGCGGCCCGAGATCCGGGGCCGGCCCCGGCAGCGCCTCGCGGGCCTCGGGCGTCGCCGGCCCCGGCAGTGTCTCGCGGGCCTCGGGCGCCGCCCCAGGCCCCTGCAGGCTCGCGGCGCCGGCCGCCGCGCCCGGCGCCCGCTCCGCCGCCAGGCCGAGGATCTGGAGGATGCCGGCCAGCGGGATACGCACCCAGCCCGGGCGGTGGTTGAGCTCGTAGGCCAGCTCGTAGATCGCCTTCTCGAGCACGTAGGCGTCGAGCAGGATGGCCAGCTCGGAGCGCCGGGCGGGCACGAAAGATCCGGCGGCGGTGCGCTCGAGATAGGCGCCGAGGAAGGCCGCCGACACCCAGCGCTGCCAGAACAGCGCCCAGCTCTCGAAGACCGGCGCCTCGGACGGCGCGATGATGCCGCTCCCCGACTCCTCGAACAGGCGGGCGTAGGCGGCATACTGGAACGAGCGCAGCATCCCGGCCACGTCGCGCAGCGGCGAGCGCTTCAGCCGCCGCTCCGTGAGCGGGCGCGCCGGCTCGCCCTCGAAGTCGAGGATCACGAAGTCCCTGCCGGTGTAGAGCACCTGCCCCAGGTGATAGTCGCCATGGGTGCGGATGCGGGTCGCCGTCACCTTCGGACCGAGGAGCAGTGCGAAGCGCTCGCGCACCAGCTCCCGGGCGTCCAGCAACGCCGCCGCCGCCGCCCGCGCCTCGGGCGCCAGGTCGTCCAGGCGCTGGCGGAGCAGCTGGAAGGTGCGGCTGGCGCCGGTGCGCATCGACTCGTAGAGCGAGCGCTGGTGCAGGGTCGAGAACGGCTCGGGCGCGAAGGCCGGCAGGTCGGCCGGCGCCGAGGCGAGCGCGAGGTGCAGCTCGGCGGTGCGCTCGCCGAGCAGGCGCGCCGCGGGCAGGTAGGTGCCGATGCGCTCGTAGAGCTCGGCCGGCGGCTGGGCGCCGCCGGCGATCTCGACCAGCTCGAGCAGCGGCCGGTCCGGCACCGCCGCGCGGCCGAAGTCCCCCTGCCCCCAGCCGGTGCGGACCCGCTCGAAGTAGCGCCCGAGAGCGTCGAGCGTGAAGCTCCAGGCGTCGCCCTCGTTGGCGACGAAGCCCTGCAGCACCCCGAGCGTCGCCGGCTCGCGGCCGCGGCCGCCGTCGCGCAGGTCGAGTCCGCCGGCGACCGGCGGCACGTGGCGGAAACCGGTCGACCGGGTCAGGAAGCGTCCGATCTCGAGGTCGGGATTGATGCCCGGCTCGAGCTTGCGGAACAGCTTGAGCACCAGCCGGTCGCCGTAGCGGATCGAGGTGTTGCTCTGCTCGGCGCCGAGCGGCCGCGGCTCGATCTCCATGCCGCCGACACCGCCGGCCGCCGGCTCGGCGCCGGCGAGCTCAGTGAAGCCGGCGTCCGCCCAGGCCACCACCTCGTGCGCCGGGCCGCGGAAGCGTCGGCCGGCCGCCATCGCGGCCAGCAGCGCGCGGCCGAAAGCGGCGTCCTCGAACGGGTCGTAGAGCACCCCGGACGCGCCCGCCCCGCCGCCGCCGCCCTCGGCGCCGCCGCCGCCACCCACCACGCGCGCCACGACCCGCCGCGGTTCGCGCGGACCCGAGTCGCCGGCCGCGAAGGCCAGCGGCAGGACGTAGCGCTCGGCCTCGCCCTGCTCGTAGCTGACGTCGAGGAGCAGCAGCCAGGCGCCGCCGTCGAGCGGGATGGCCTCGGCCAGCGTCACCGTCCGCAGCAGCCGCGCCTTGGCGGCGAACCAGCGGAACGCGGGCAGCCGCACGGCGAGCGCCGCCTCGAGGGCCGCCTTGCCGGGAGCCTCGAGCAGGCGCTGCCAATCTCCGGCGATGCCTGCATTGCCTGCCACCTGGGCGCCTCCGGCGTCCCTAGCGCCTCCGGCCTCCCCGGCATCTCCGGCACCCCCGCCCTCCCCCGCCGCAAGGGCGCCCCCACCGCCGGGCAGCGCCAGCACCGGCACCTCGCCCGCCGGCGCCTCGCGGCCGGCCGCGCCGCCGCCCGGCCGGCTGACGTGGGCGGGCTCGCGCTCGAGCGCGAACCAGTAGAACGAGTGCGGTCCCAGCGTCAGCGGGTAGCGCCTGTCGACTGCGATCGGCGGGAACCTGGTCCCTCCGTAGAGCTCGACCGGCGTGCTGCCGGCGTGCGCCGCGAGGTCGAGCTCGACCGGCTGGACGAAACGCGACAGGTTGGCCGCGACCAGCAGCGTCTCGTCCTCGAAGCGCCGCAGGAAGATCACCACGTGGTGGTTGTCCGGCTGCAGGAACTCCAGGCTGCCGCGCGAGAACGCGCGGTGGCGCTTGCGCAGCGCGATCAGCCGCCGCGTCCACCACAGCAGCGAGTGCGGGTTGCCCTGCTGCGTCTCGACGTTGATCGCCTGGTAGTGGAACTCGGGATCGGTGATCACCGGCAGGTACAGCCGCTGCGGGTTGGCGGTCGAGAAGCCGGCGTTGCGGTCGCCGTTCCACTGCATCGGCGTGCGCACGCCGTTGCGGTCGCCGATGTAGATGTTGTCGCCCATGCCGATCTCGTCGCCGTAATAGAGCACCGGCGCTCCGGGCAGCGAGAACAGCAGGCTGTTCATCAGCTCGATGCGGCGGCGGTCCTTGCCCATCAGCGGCGCCAGGCGGCGGCGGATGCCGACGTTGATGCGCGCCTGCGCGTCCTGGGCGTAGACGCGGTACATGTAGTCGCGGTCCTCGTCGGTGACCATCTCGAGCGTCAGCTCGTCGTGGTTGCGCAGGAAGGTCGCCCACTGGCAGCTCGCCGGGATCGGCGGCGTCTGCTCGAGGATGTCCACGACCGGGTAGCGGTCCTCCATGCGGATCGACATGTACAGGCGCGGCATCACAGGGAAGTGGAACGCCATGTGACATTCGCCGGCGCCGCGGTCCGGGTCGCCGAAGTAGGCGATCGAATCCTCGGGCCACTGGTTGGCCTCGGCGAGCAGCATGCGGTTCCGGAAGCGGGCGTCGACGTGGGCGCGCAGCCGGCGCAGGAAGGCGTGGGTCTCCGGCAGGTTCTCGCAGTTGGTGCCCTCGCGCTCGTAGAGATAGGGCACCGCGTCGAGGCGCAGGCCGTCCACTCCCATCTCCATCCAGAAATCGAGCGCCGCAAGCAGCGCCTCGTGCACCGAGGGATTGTCGAAGTTGAGGTCGGGCTGGTGCGAGAAGAAGCGGTGCCAGTAATAGGCCTTGGCGACCGGGTCCCAGGTCCAGTTGGAGGTCTCGGTGTCGGTGAAGATGATGCGCGCGTCGGCGTAGCGGTCGGGCGTGTCGCTCCAGACGTAGAAGTCGCGCTCCGGCGTGCCCGGCGCGGCAAGGCGGGCGCGCTCGAACCAGGGGTGGCGGTCGGAGGTGTGATTGATCACCAGCTCGGTGATCACCTTGAGGCCGCGGGCGTGCGCCTCGTCGAGGAAGTACTGGAAATCCTCGAGCGTGCCGTAGGCGGGATGGACGCTGGTGTAGTCGGCGATGTCGTAGCCGTCGTCGCGCCACGGCGAGGGATAGAAAGGCAGCAGCCAGATGGCCGTGACGCCCAGGTCGCGCAGGTAGTCGAGCTTGCCGGTCAGGCCGCGGAAGTCGCCCATGCCGTCGCCGTCCGAGTCGGCGAAGGCGCGCACGTGCACCTCGTAGAGCACCGCGTCCTTGTACCAGAGCGGGTCGCTGCCGGCCGCGGCGGCGCGCCGCCGGGTCTCGTCGTCTCGACTCATCGCATCTCCACGGACCGCGTCACTCAGGGAAACCCTACTGGAAGTAGTCGAAGTCCTGCTCCGAGCGCACCCGCCGCCGGACGCGGAACAGGTGCGCCGGCGCCTGCCGCGGGTCGAGCTGCACGAAATTGCGGCTGCCGCTCCAGAGATAGCGCGCGCCGGTCAGCAGGTCGTGCACCTGGAACGGCCGGCCGGCTTCGAGGCCGAGCCGCGCAAGGTCCAGCTCGAGCCACCCCGACTGCACGTGGTGCGGGTCGAGGGTGACGACGGCGACGATCACGTTGTCGGCGGCCGCCGCCGACTTGCTGTAGCAGAGCAGCTGCTCGTTGTCGGTCGGATGGAAGCGCAGGCCGGCGTCGCTCTGCAGCGCCGGGTTCTCGCGGCGCACGCGGTTGACCAGCGCGATCAGGTCGCGCAGGCTGTGCGGCGCCCCGAGGTCCCAGTGGCGCAGCTGGTACTTCTCGGAGTCGAGATACTCCTCGCTGCCGCGCTCGCGCGCGCGGCTCTCGAGCAGCTCGAACGGCGGACCGTAGATGCCGTAGCTGGCGCCGAGCGTCGCCGCCAGGACGAGCCGCTGCACGAACGCCGGGCGGCCGCCGAACTGCAGCTGCTCGGTCAGGATGTCCGGCGTGTTCGGCCACAGGCTGGGGCGGAAGTACTCGGCGATCTCGGTCGTGGTCAGCTCGGTGAAGTACTGCGTCAGCTCCCAGCGGTTGGTGCGCCAGGGGAAGTAGTTGTACGACTGGCTGAAGCCGAGCTTGGCCAGGCGGTACATCAGCTTCGGCCGGGTGAACGCCTCGGCCAGGAAGATGACGTCGGGATGCTCGCGCTTGATCTCCTCGATCAACCACTCCCAGAAGACGAAAGGCTTGGTGTGCGGGTTGTCGACGCGGAAGATGCGGATCCCCTCGCCGAGCCAGTGATCGAAGATGCTCTTGAGCTCCTGCCACAGCTCGCGCCACGCCTCGCACTCGAAGTCGAAGGGATAGATGTCCTCGTACTTCTTGGGCGGGTTCTCGGCGTACTGGATGGTGCCGTCGGGGCGCTTGCGGAACCATTCCGGATGCTCGCGCACGTAGGGATGGTCGGGCGAGCACTGGAAGGCGACGTCCATGGCGATCTCGAGGCCGTGGTCGCGCGCCCTGGCGATCAGCTCGCGGAAGTCCGCCGCGGTCCCCAGCTCGGGCAGGATCGCCTTGTGCCCCCCCGCCGGGCCGCCGATCGCCCAGGGGCTGCCGACGTCGTCGGGCTCGGCCGCGGGGCTGTTGTTCTTGCCCTTGCGGTGGGTGAAGCCGATGGGGTGGATGGGCGGCAGGTAGAGGACGTCGAAGCCCATCCCGGCGACGTACGGCAGGTGGGCGACGAGGTCGCGGAAGGTGCCGTGGCGGCCGGGCTCCGGCGAGCACGAGCGCGGGAACATCTCGTACCAGCTCGAGAACCGCGCCCGCGCGCGGTCCACGACCAGCGCCAGCTCGCGGTGGGTGCGGGCGTCGGCGCGATCGGTGTGGCGGTCCATGAGCTGCGCCAGCTCGTCGTCGAGCGCCAGCCGCAGGCGGGACTCCATCTCGCGGGCATCGCTGACACCGCGGGCATCGCGGCCATCGCGCCCGTCGCCGCGTCCCTGCTCCAGCCCGCGCGCCAAGCCGCCCAGCACCCGGGCGTCGGCCTTGCGCCCGGCGGCGCGGGCCCGCTCCGCCGCCTGCTGGATCAGCGCGGCGCCGGCGAGCAGGTCGAGGGCGACGTCCTGGCCGGCCTCGACCCGCTTGCGCAGGTCGCGGCGCCAGGTCTTGAAGGGATTCACCCACGCGGTCACGGTGTAGCGCCAGCGTCCGACGCCGCCGGCGGTGAACTCCGCCCGGAAGCGGTCGTTGCCGAGCGCTTCCATCGCCACCTCGCTCCACGCCGTGGCGCGCTCGTCGCGGTAGAGCAGCAGGCAGCCCAGGGCGTCGTGACCGTCGGTGAAGACGTCGGCCTCGACCGCGACCTTCTCCCCCACCGTGCGCTTGATCGCGAACCGGCCGCCGTCGATCTCCGGCCGCACCCGTCCGATCACCACCCGCTGTCTTCCCTCGGCGTCGATCATGCGCTGTCCCGCTCCTCCACTCTCCATCCGGCGGTCTGCCCACCCGGGCCGGCTGGGTGGGAGGGCACATGCTATACCGGGAGGGGTGCGGGAGGGCGGGAGGCAGGCGCGGCCTGCCGCGCGAACCGCGACGGCGTCGTGCCGAGAATCGCCCGGAAATCGCGGTTGAAGTGCGCCTGGTCGGCGTAGCCGAGATCCTGCGCCAAGCGCGACCAGTTCGTCACCCGCCCCTTCGCGGCCTCGTCGGCGGCGGCCTGCAGGCGGTACTGGCGGATGACCCGCTTCGGGCTGGGGCCGACGTACTCGCGGAAGAGCCTCTCGACGGTGCGCCGGCCCAAGCCCATGCCGCGGGCGAGGTCCTCGACCCGGACGACGTCGCGGTCGGTGGCGATGCGCCCGACGATGCGGTCGACGAGCTCGACCGCCGGGTCCGGCGCCGGCTGCCGTTCGCGCAAGAACTGCTCGAGAGCCCGCACCATCGCCTGCTCATCGGCCTGGCCGAACACCGCGCTCTCGACCGGCCCGCCCTCCACGCCGAACGCCTCGCGGAAGCCGAGCGAGACGTCCATCAGCTGCCAGGCCGGCCGACCGTTGAAGGCGCGGAACGCGCCCGGCCGGAGCCGCGCGGCGACCACCCGGCCGCGGCCGGCGAGGGTCCTCGAGAACCTGCCCCTGACCGGGCCGTGGACGAGCGACCGGCCCGGCTCGACGACGACGTTGACGCACGGATGCGGCAGCGTCTCGACGACCATCGTCTCGGCGGGCCCGAGGTCCCAGCGGGCGATCCAGTAGAGGTCGACGAAGGCGCTCAGGTCGTCGGCAGGCGGGAACCGCAGCGGGCTTCCCGGCGGCTGCGTCGCCGGGCGCAGCACGCCGCGGGTCTCCCACTCCGCGGAGCCGAAGGTAAGCGTGCGTAGGATCGCGGCCACCTGCCCGGGCCGGCCAGTCATCACGGTCATCGCTGCGAGTGTCCCGGACCCGTCCCGGAGAGTCAAGCTCGGGATGTCGCGTTTCTTCAATCCCGCGGCTGCCGAAGGCGCTAGATTGGCTGCACGGCTCGTCGCGGCGGGCCGGACGGAAGCCGGACGACGCCCGAACGGAGGCCGGACGGCGGCCGGACGACGCCCGCACGGGCAGAACGGAGGACGGAGCATGACGAGCATCATGAGACATCGGTGGCGCACGATCGCGGGCGGTATCGTCGCCGGGGTGGCCGCCGGCTTGTCCCTGGCGGCGGCATCCGAGGCCCCGGCATCTCCACAGACCCACGGACCGGCTCCCAGCCCGGTGCGGAAGGAGGCGGCCATGACCAAGCACGCAAGCGGCGCATTCGACGTGAAAGCTGTCCCCCTGGCGTCGGAATTCAAGGCCGACTCGGGCCTCGGCAGGATGTCCCTCGACAAGCAGTACCACGGCGACCTCGAGGCCACCGCCAAGGGAGAGATGCTGTACGCCGGCGGCCCCGCCAAGGGCGCGGGGGGATACGTGGCGCTCGAGCAGGTCAGCGGCATCCTCCAGGGGCGCAACGGCAGCTTCGTCCTCCAGCACAGCGGCACGATGACGCCCGGGGCCACGCACCTGACGATCACGGTGGTGCCGGACTCCGGCACCGGCCAGCTCGCGGGTCTCACCGGGAGCCTGACCATCAAGATCGACAACGGGAAGCATTCGTACGACCTCGAGTACAGCCTCCCCGATGCCCCCTGAGGACACGGCGCCCCATCTGGTGATGAAACCTCCACGGCCTCGCGGCGCATCTGGCGGGAGGTGCAACGCCAACCCGACGCCGCCTACGTGACGGTCGACGAAGGCCACACCAGGGTGCGGGTGGCGCGCAGCGGCGGCTACCTGCTCATCCGGGCCGCGGACCGCGATCCGGAGACCGGCGGGCACGAAGCTCGAGAGAAACTGCGGCCGGTGTCCGTCCAATCTGCTTAGCGCGCTCGTATGCGCGCCCTCGAATCCAGGGCGGCCGAGGTGCAAACGTCCCTCCGCTGGGCGGCACCGACCGGATGGCCCGCTCCGGAGCTACTCCACCGTCGCTCGAGCGACAGACTCCCCGGGTTGGGCGGATCCCCCCGTTCTCCGCACGGGGCGCTAAGGAGGTCTCAATGGAAAGCAGCAGCAGAGCTTCGAGCGAGCCGTCACCGCCGGCCGCCAAGTCTGGATCGCCGCCAGAGTACAACCTGCTGGGCTTCCAGGTAGAGCCGGCCGCAGGCTACTGGCTTCGGTGCGCGGCGCCCTGCCCGGTCTCGTTGGACACGCTCCGCGCCATCACCGACGATCCCAAGAATCCCGATTATTTCCCGCCCTATCCTACGGATTCCGCTTCCATCCAAGAGGAGCTGTGCGAGCTCGAGGAGCTCGTCACCTTGCGCGACGAGCCGTACCGCATCCAGGGGACCGAGAAGGGGCGGGAGCGTCTGCCTCTCAGCCTGTTCCTACACCTTCGTCCGCAGCCACTTGGGGCTACGATCAATACCGCCCGCGACGGGGAGCCGCCGGTCCTGCTGACCGGACGCGAGCTGGCCCGCTATTTCGAGAGTGAGCAGCCGGGCATGGCTCATCGGCTGGCGCTCGATCTCATCATGCGCAACGTCGGCCAGCCCTTTTGCGACCTCGGTGCGTCGCCGCCCCGCGCTGCCCGCATCTGGGCCGCACTTGCCGTCGCCATCTACAGCGCCCTCGAGGCCGCCTGGCATTACAAGTGGCTAGCGACCACCGCCACTGGCAAGTTCCGTCCATCAGTCGCGCGGCGCCAGCGACCCGTGGAAGCCAGGCCTGGCTTGAGCGTGCTCTACGACGCCATTCCGAACAGCACCTATTCGGGCGACCTCGGCTTTCACGTCTCGAAGCAAGGAAGTCCGGGGACCCCTCGTCACCCGGCGTACCCGTCAGGCCACAGCACCTATAGCGGAGCGGCGAGCGAGATCATCTCCTGGTTCTTCCCGCAATACCGCGAGGAGCTCGACCGCCTCGCTGACAACATCGGTATGGCACGGCTGTGGGCGGGGATCCACTGGCGCTCGGACCACGTGGAGGGCATGAAGCTGGGTCGCACCGTCGCCAGACTGGTCATCGATCAGCTGGTGCGTAGCGGCGTGCCCCAGTTCGCGATTCCGCCGCAGGCGCCACCTTCCCAAGAGGATCTGGAGAAGCAAGCCGAGCAGTTCGCCGCCAACTGCGGCAAGGCCAGGCCCCAACCGCCCCCACCCTGCCCGCCACCCAAGCCCTGCTGAGCAAGTCCCCGGAGCCGTCCCTGCGACGGCTCCACCGCGAGTCGATCAGCGAAACCACGATGCGGCGCGGCTGCCTCGTAGCCGATGCGAGCACGCCGAGCCGCGTCATACGGCAACGCGCGCCGAGCCGCGCTGCCGACCCCCGGTGGCGGACAGTCCTTTCCGCCGCCGGGAATCGGCATGGCGGGTCCGTCCAAGAGCTCAAAGCCCTCGAGGGCCACCAAGGCCGCAGCAGGGCAGGAGAGCGGTCCCGACGAGCGGGAATGAGAGCCGAGATGAAGTGAAGGGCGTGAGCGCGACGCAACCACGGGAAGAGAGACCAACGGTGCAGGAAACGTTCCAATCCCCGGCGAACCTTGCGGACCTGCTGCCGCCGGTCGCCATCGCCGCGGCTGCCTGCTATCATCGTAGCTGTCAGGATACGACAATCCGGAAGGAGCGCGGAGCTCCGGTGCATGGCGACGCCACGCCGGGGCACGGGGAGGAGATGGGCAGACCTCGCGATCTGGCCGCCTCGGCACTCGCCCTTGCGGCGCTCGGCGCCGCGGGTTGCGATCTCTGCGCGCCGCCGCCGCGGTCGCCCCGCCTGATGACCCCGGGGCTGAGCGAGCTCGCGCAGTCGATCGACGACGTCCGACCATTCCGTCCGCGGCTCAGTGTGCCGAGCCGCTGGTCGGAGTGCGGGGCGCCGGCCGCCGGTGGCGGGAGCGCTGCCGCGGCGGATTGCGCGGGGAATCTCGCCGCCGCCGCGCCGCGGCGCGCGCGGCTGGCGGCGGCCGGGCGGCGGATCGAGCGCGAAGCACGCGAGCACCCAAGCGGTCCGACCCTGCATGCGCTGGGTCTCTGGTCTCTCCTCGCCAGGCAGGACGATGGGAAAGCGCAGCTGGCGGTGGCGCGCCTCGAGCAAGCCGTGGGCTACCTGCCGGCGAGTGGCGAGCTGTGGAGCGACCTTGCGGCTGCTCACTACGTCCTCGCACAACGGTCGGGGCACTCCGAGGAGCTGGTGCGAAGCCTTGCCGCCAGCGACCGCGCCCTGCGTGCAGCGCCTCGCCTGCAAGCGGCCCTGTTCAACCGGGCGCTCGCGCTCGAGGGTTTGTTCTTGCGCCGCGAAGCCGCGGACGCCTGGCGGCGCTACCTGGAATCCGACGACACTTCCGGCTGGGCAGCCGAGGCCGCAGCTCGACTCGAGGCTCTCCGGCCGTCCCGCCCGCTCCAGGCGCTCAGCCTCTCGCGACGGCTCGCGGTAGCGCCGCCCCCGTCGCTCCGGGAATTGGTCGCTGCCGCTCTCGGCGATCCGATGGATGCCCTGCTCTCGGCAGAGTTGCGCTGGTCGGACGGCCTCATCCCCCATCGCGGCGCCGTCCTGGTGCCCGGCGTAGGCGGCGCCGTCGCTCGAGCCTTGCAGCTGCGTTGCGGCGATCGGATGGTCGAGGAGGAGCTCGCAGCGTGGGTCAAGGTACGCGGCGGCGGTCCGTCAGATCCTCGGCGGGCGCTCCTCGAGGCTGGCTACGAAGACTTCCGCACGGCACGCGCGCTCTACGCCACGCTCGATACCACGCGAGCCCGCACCATGTTCGAGCGGGCGGCGCGCGCACTGCGGCTTGGCGGCAGTCCCCTCCATCTCTGGGCGTCGTACTACGCGGCGGTCTGCCGGTATTGGCAGCGTGACCTGGCCCCGGCCGCGGAGAGCTTCGCGGCGCTGCGCGAGGCCTCGCAACGGCGTGGATATCCGATCCTTGGCGGATACGCAGCCTGGATGGCAGGCCTCATCGCCCTTTCCGAGAGCGATTTCGATCGCGGCGCCGACAACTACCGGGAGGCCCTGGCGGTCTTCGACCATGCGGGCCTCGCGCAAGAAGCGGCCTTCTTGCGCACGCTCCTATCCCAGCTTCTCCGCATGCGCAACGATCCCCGTTCCGCCTGGGACCATCTCTACTCGGCCCTTGCCGGCGCTGATCTGATGCGCAACGAGAGATGGCGGCAGAGCCTCTACGACGAGGCCGCCACCAGCATCCGCACGCTCGGGGAGCCGGAGGCCGCCCTCTACTTCCAAGAGCGCGCCCTCGGCAGCGCGCTCGCCAGCGGCCAGCCCGTCGTCATCAGCGAAGGCTACGCCCTCCACGCGCTGGCGCTGGAGCGGCTGGGGAGGACCGCGACGGCCGCGGCAGACGTCGCCCTGGCAAGGCGCTGGTTGGCAAAGATCACGGATGCGCCAACGCTCCTGGGGTCCGAGGTCAACGTCTTGATCAGCGAGGCCCGGGTCGGAGGAAGGGCGCACCCGGCGGAGTCGGTGACACGCCTGACGGCAGCGATTGCCGCTCAGGGCGATGGAGTGACCGACCGGATCCCTGAGCTGGAGCTCGAGCGCGCTCGCCTGCTGCGGTTCCTTGGCGAGGAACGCCAGGCGGAAGAGGCGCTGAGCCTGGCCATCGCGGCCATCGAGACCGGCAGCCGGCGGCTCGACTCGGAGCGCGAGCGCAGCGCCTATGCCGCCTCGGTCCGCGAGGTGTTCGACGAGATGATCCGCCTGCAACTCGCGGCCAGGAAGGACCCTCGGGCGGCCTTGATCTTCGCCGAGCGCGCGATGCTGCACGAGTTCCTCACCGCGAGAGTGACGCGGGGCCGCCACGCTTCGGCGAACGGGCTCGCGGCCCAGCAGGCGAGGCTCGGAGGCCGCCAGGCGGTGCTCGTCTACCGCGTCCTCGACGATCGGCTGTTGCTGTGGCTGATCGGCGGCGACCGGCTGATCTTCCGCGAGCAGCCGATGGCGGCGCAGGATCTCGGGAGGCTGATCGAGAGCTTCCGGCGGTCGCTCGAGGAGCCCATCGCCCAGAGCGCGGTCAGCGATTGGAGTGGCCGGTTGTCCACCCTCCTCATCACGCCGGTCGCCCATGGCCTGCAGGGCATCGAGCAGTTATGGATCGTTCCCGACGGGCCGCTATTCGAGCTGCCGTTCGGCGCCCTCGTCGACCCGGCATCCGGGAACCTCCTGGTGCAGCGGTTCGTGGTAGTCAAGGCCCTGACCGCCGGCCTCGAGATCGAGGCCGCCGCCGTGCCGTCGCGGAGGCGCTTCTCCCCGGCCACCGTGCTCGCGGTCGGCGATCCGCAGTTCGACGGCACTCGCTTCCCACGGCTGTCGCGCCTCTCGCAAGCACGCGGAGAAGCGCTCGCCGTGGCCGCCGAGTATCCGGCGGCCAAGCTCTTGCTGGGCGATACGGCGACGCGCAGCGCCTTCCTCGTCGAGCTCGCACGCCGGGACGTCCTCCACTTCGCCGGTCATGCGCTGCCCAACCGCGAGAACACGGACCTGTCGATGTTGGTCCTGGCCAGCCGCGGCAGCGGTGACGAGGGAGTGGTCTATGGCAAGGACATCGAAGGTCTGGCTCTCGATCGCCTCCGCCTGGTCGTCCTCGCCGCCTGCGAAACCTCGAGAACGGCGGGCGCGGCGGCGGGCCTTTCCGGCCTGGCGAGGCCATTCCTCGCTGCCGGCGTGCCGGCGGTGATCGGCAGCCTGTGGCAGGTCGACGACCGCGAGACCGCCCGCTTCTTCGCCGCCTTCCATCACATCCTGCGCGGCGGAGCGGCCGATCCCTTCACCGCTCTCCAACGGACCCAGCGGCTCGCCTTCTCCGATCGCTCCGCCGCGCGCGTCAACGATGCCTGGGCCGCATTCGAGGCCCTGGCCGCGAGTCCCGTCCTCGAATGAATCGCACGCTCGACGAAAGGAGATCCCGTGCCCCAACCGCTGATCGCAAGCCCCCCACCTCCCGATCTGACCATCTATTTCCAGGGCCTCTGCTGCTTCCTGCGCGATCAAGAAAAGCTGGAAGACACGAAGGAGGTCACCACCCTCTTCGTCGCCGGCGAGCGAGCCGACGTCGGACACCGGCTCTGCGTGCACACTCCGGTCCTGGTCTTCGTCGCCGACGACTTCCTCAGGACCGAAGGCACGGCATCCCACGTATCTGCCCTCGTGCCTGGCGACGATAGGAGACTTCCCCTGGGAGTCTGGCCGCTGACCGGGAAGGACGTCCGGATCGTCGGCGCGCCGGCCCGGTCGCTGGCATTCGACCCAAGCTTTGGCAAGACTGCGGACCTCCATCGGCTCACGCAGCAAGGAGCGGCGAGCCGCGAGTGCCTCGACCCGACACCGCCGTCGCGCCGTCCGATCGGCGGCAGGATCTTCCTCACCGCCGGCCAGCTTTCCGCCTCGGTTGTCGCCGGCGACAGCGGCAAGCCGAACGACCGCTGGGTCTTCGACGTCGAGGAGGCGAACCCGACTGACGGCGACCCGGTGGCCTTCTCACAGGAGATCAAGTACGAGTTCTTCGCCAAGTCACCAGCCAGGGAGATCCAGATCGAGGCCCGTCCTTGGGAAGGCGAGAAAGAAGTCTTGGTCCTGATCTCCGGCGCGAAAGTGGCGATCAGCACTCTGTGTCCGATCGACCGCACGACGCTCGACAAGGAGGTCGACTTCCTGGCCTATTACACGCTCCTCGCCACGATCCCGCCCCACGCCAAGCAGCTCATACCGCATCGGCTGAATCCCCTGGTACGGGCAGGGTTGAGCGCCTGCCCTCCCGGCATGACCTTTCTGGCGGCGCGGTCATGAACGCCCCTGAGAGCACGACCGGCAGGCTGCAGGCGGGCCTCTTGAGCGGTTGCCTGGCCGTAGCGCTCATGGCCGGGGGAAACGGAACGCCGAGCGGAGCTCAGAGGATCTCTCGGAGCGCTGCGCAAGATCCCCAGGCTCCGAGCTCCGTGATCGTCACGGCGGGCGGCGAAGACTGCAGCGGCACGCTCATCGGACCGAGCGTCCTGCTCACCTCCGCGCACTGCCTCAGCGGTCAGCCGAGCCAGATCGTGAGGATCTCTCTTTTCATGCACTCGAGATCGCAACGAAGGATGGCCGGAGGACGGCTTCCCGATGGCGATGGCTCAGACGTGGTGACGGTCATTCACGTCCCCGGCAAGTGCACGCCGCTGCACGCCGACGGCAATTGTCCGGACGTCCCGGACGTAGCGCTGTGCCGGATGATCGATCCGTCCGATAGGCTGGGTAGGCTGAAGCCTTTCGCGACTGTCGGTCATTCAGATTTGTCCCAAAGCCCGAACGCCCCCCTGCTCGTGCTCGGCTTTGGAGGGTCCCCTTTCGGCACGCTCAAGACCATCGCCGCCACGCTCGACACGCGAGCTGGCCCGAGCAACGGCTGTGCGCGCATCCGTTCCCCCCAGCCGAGTGTGGTACAGGGAGACAGCGGCGGCGGCGTCTATCTCCGCACCGCCGACGGACGCGGCGCCTTGGTCGGAGTAATCTCGAGTCAGTGTAAAGTCGAAGGCGATCCATGCGGAATCTCAAACCTGGCCACCCCCGAGGTGACCGCCTTCTTCAACCAGACGCGCGCCAAGGGGGTGAAGATCTGCGGCTTCGATGCGGATCTCCGTGGGTCCTGTGAGCCGTGATGGCGGTCGGCCAACCCTCACCTACCCTGCGACGACCGGTTCTCCGGGGAGCCTGGTGACCTTGGCTCAGTTGGCGAGGAAGATACGCTGGCCTCCCAGCGGCCTCGGTTTCGGCACGCCCCTCAACTCCGCCCTCGCCACGGCCGGCACCCGTCACCTCTTCTGGCGTTCGCTGTGGCTGTACCTGCTGGCGGGCGTCGCCACCGCCGTCACCATGATGGCGCTCGATCTGTTCTTCTTCTCGGGCGTCAGCCAGGAGCACGTTCGGGCCCTGGGCGCGCAGCCCGTCCTCGTCCGCTGTCTGGTCGTGCTCTATGCGCCGATCGTCGAGGAGCTCGAGTTCCGGCTGGTGCTCGCCACCCTGGTCGCATGGATCGCCCTGCTCGCGCTCTCCGGGCTCGACCGTCCGTCGCCATCCGTCGCGATCTGGCTCAGCATCCTCGTCTCCGCGCTCCTCTTCGGGCTGGCGCACGTGGGCAATCTCCCGAACGTGCCGCATCCCTACCTCAGGGCCGTCACCCTCAATGGCATCGCCGGCATCGTCCTCGGCTGGCTGTACTGGCGGCGAGGGCTCGAAGCCGCCATCGCCGCGCACCTGGCCGCCGACGTGTTCATCTACTTCGGCCTGGCAAGCATGCTCTGACGAGGGCCGCGCGCCCCTCCATTCGCCTCGCTCAGGGCTGCAGCCGCTCGATCGTCCAGCCGCCCTCGGCGTTCCGGCGGTAGGCGAAGCGGTCGTGGAGGCGGCTCTCGCGGCCCTGCCAGAACTCCACCCAGGTCGGCCTGAGGCGGTAGCCTCCCCAGAAGTCGGGGGCCGGGATCTCGCCGCCGGCGAAGCGGGCGGTGGCGGCGGCGAAGGCTTGCTCCAGCGGCTCGCGGCCGGCGACCGGCGCGCTCTGCCGCGAGGCCCAGGCGCCGATCTGCGAGGCCGGCGGGCGGGTCGCGAAGTAGGCGGCGGTCTCCTCGCGCGAGGTCTTCTCGACCGTGCCCTCGACCCTCACCTGGCGATCGGAGGCCGGCCAGTAGAAGACCAACGCCGCATGCGGGTTGGCGGCCAGCTCGCTCGCCTTGCGGCTGCCGTAGTTGGTGAAGAAGACGAAGCCGCGCTCGTCGCAGCCCTTGAGCAGCACGACGCGCGCCGACGGCCGGCCCTCGCGGTCGGCGGTGGCGAGCGTCATGGCGGTGGGATCGAGCGGGTCGGCGGCGACGGCCGCCGCGAGCCAGGCGCGGAACTGCGCGATCGGGTCGGGCGCCAGGTCGCGCTCGTCGAGAGCGGCCCGGCGGTAGTCGCGGCGTACCTCGGAGACGTCCATCGGGCCGCTCGACTGCGTCTGGCTGGAGCTCGCCGGTGGTGGGTGACCGGGCGGGGTCAGCGGCCGAGCAGCGCGCCGACCATGCTGCGCTTGCCGGCCTTCTCGTAGGTGCCGATCAGCTCGGCGTGGGCGAGCACGTGCCCTTCCATGGCCTGCTCGAGGCGCCGCTTGTCGGGATGGCCGAGATCGGGCAGCACGGTGTCCAGGGCGTACAGCTTGAAGAAGTAACGGTGCCGGCCGATGGGCGGGCAGGGCGCGCCGTAGCCGGTGCGGTTCCAGTCGTTCTTCCCCTCGCGGGTGCCGGGCGGCAGGTCGGCTGGGGCGACGCCTTCGGGCAACCCGGGGGCGGCGACCGGCAGGTCGTAGAGCACCCAGTGCACCCAGGTCCGCTGCGGCGCCTTGGGGTCGGGAGCGTCCGGATCGTCCACGATCAGGGCCAGGCTCTTGGCGGCGCCCGGCACGCCGCTCCAAGCGAGGGGCGGAGAGACCTCGCGGCCCTTGACCTCGCAGCTGTAGCGGGCCGGCATCTCTCCCTGGTGGGTGAAGGCGGAAGACGTCAGGGTCATGCTCATCGCTCTACCTCTCGTCGCGCCGGCGGCCGGCGGCGCGGCAGGGGCCGCGGTGGTCGCCGCAGTGGCCGCGGTGGTCGCCGCAGTGGCCGCTGCGGTGGTCGCGGCGGGTGCCGGCAGTGCGGCCGCGGTGGCCGCCAGCGCCGCCAGGACCGCCAAGGCGATGTGGTGGCATCCGCGCACGGATCTCATTCTATGCCTGGCGGCGCGCCATGGCTCCAGGCCGGGTAGTGGATGGAATGGACTCCACCCGGCGGACCGGCGGTTCTGCTTTCACGTTACCTCCGGAGGCGCCGGCCGAGGATTTTCGATCGAACCGTCGCGCGGTGCCCGGGTATTGTGATCGGTTTACGCCAAATGCCTGCAAGGACACATATTTACGTCATTTATCAGTTTTCGCCGAGGCTTGACTTACGCTCTATTAACGCCTTAGATTGCGAGTCATGCCAGGCCTCCTCCATGCCAGCGAGACCGTCGCGAACGTCGCCGTTGCGCCCCCGCCGCCGCCGGGAGCATCCGCCCTCGAACGCCTGCGCGGCAAGCTGTCGCAGCCGCTCGACCCTGGGGACCCGCTGATCTCGCTCGCGCCGTTGATCGACAGCCTGCGCAGCGCCAGCGAGTACGGCCGCGCGGTCCGCTTGGAGTCCCAGGAGAGCTCCCGGGAGAGCCCGCCGCGCCGGAGGGCGGCCCTGAGGACCTTCCCCGCCCTGGACGAGCTGCTGGGGGGCGGCCTGCCGCGGGGGAAGCTGGTCGAGATGATTGGCGCCCGCTCGAGCGGGCGGTTCTCCATGGTGCTGGCCGCCGTCGCCGCGGCCACCGCCGCGGGCGAGGCGGCGGCGCTGGTCGACCTCGGCGACGGGCTCGACCCGGAGGCCGCCGCCGCCCTGGGGGCGGATCTCCGCCGCCTGCTCTGGCTGCGTCCCGGCACTCTGAAGCAGGCGCTGGCCGGGGCCGAGATCCTGCTCGGCGGCGGCTTCCCGATGGTGGCCCTGGACCTCGGCAACCCGCCGGTGCGCGGCGGGCGGGGACACGAGGCGGGCTGGCTGCGCCTGGCGCGGGCCGCCCAGGCGCAGGGCGCCGCCCTGCTGGTGGCCAGTCCCTACCGGGTGAGCGGCACGGCGGCGGCGGCGGTGCTGCAGGCGGCACGCGGACGCGCCCGCTGGCAGGGAGCGGCGGCAGGCCCTTGCTGGCTGCTCGACGGCCTCTCCTGCCGGGTGACGCTCGAGAAGTGCCGCGGCCGGCGGCTGCCCGCGGGCTCCCTGGGGCTGGAGCTGCGGCTCTCGCCGATCGTTCCCGAGGTCCCGGCGGGTCCGGCAATCGCCGCGACCCCGGCGGCCGCGCTGGCTCCGGCGGCCATCGCGGCTCCGGCGGCGGCGGTTGCGGCAGCTTCGGCGGGGCAGGCCGGCCGGACCTGAGGGTGCGCCGTGGCCCTGCCCCGCCTCGCCTGCGTCGCCGTCTCGCTCTTCCCCCTCGCGGCCCGCTTGCGCAGCGAGCCCGAGCTGGCGCGCGAGGCGGTGGTCATCGTCGAAGGCAACGGCAGCGCCGCCCGCGTCCTCGCCGCCTCGCGGCTGGCGCGACGGGCCGGCGTGCGGCCCGGCCTCACCCTCCCCCAGGCGCGCGCGCTCATCCCCAAGCTGGTGGCGCGCCCGCGCGACGCGGAGTGCGAGCGCGCCGCCCAGGAGGCGCTGCTCGAGATCACCGAGCGCTTCTCGCCGCGCGTCGAGGACGCCGGGGAGGGGGTCGCCTATCTCGACGTGGACGGGATCGATCGCCGCTTCCGGCCCGCGGGCAGGAATCCGCGGCGTGCGGCCGCCCCGGCTGCCGGCCCCGCGACGCCGGCAACTCTCACGACCCCGGCAACGCCTGCGACCCCGGCAACGCCCGCGAGCCCGGCAACGCCCGCGATGCCCGTCGCAATGCCCGCCGCGATGCCCGCGATGCCCCCCGCCGTACCCGCGAGCCCCGAGACGAGCCTGGCCTGCGCCCTGGCCGGCGCCGCCGAGGCGGCCGGCCTGCCGGCGCGAGTCGGCGTCGCCTCGAGCAAGCTCGCCGCCCGCATCGCCGCCACCCTGGCCGAGTCGCCCACCGTCGTGCCGGCGGGAGAAGAGGCGGCCTTCCTGGCGCCGCTGCCGCTCGCCCGCCTGTTGCCGGCTCCGGAGACCCTGGGCGCGGGAGCGCCGGGCGCCGCCACGATCCAGACAACCCGGACAACCCACGGGACCCCGGCACACCCGGGAGCCGCCGCGGGCATCATCGACATCGTCGCCACCCTCGCCCAGTGGGGCATCGAGACGATCGGCGACTTCGCCCGCCTGCCCGTGGCGCGCGTCACCAGCCGCCTGGGGAGCTCCGGCCGCGAGCTGCACGCCACGGCGCGGGGAATCGATCCCCGGCCGCTGATGCCCAGCCCGCCGCCGCCGGCGTTCCACGAAGGGATGGACCTGGAATGGCCGCTGGTGGCGCTCGAGCCCTTCCTGTTCGTGTGCCGGGCGGCTCTCGAGCGCCTCTGCCTGCGCCTGGAGGCGAACGGACTTGCCTGCGCCCGCCTGGAGCTGACCTTGCGCCTCGAGCCCGAGGGCCACCAGCCGCGCACCATCGATCTGCCGGCGCCCACCCGCGACGTCAAGACGCTCCTGACCCTGCTGCGCCTGGACCTCGAGGCCCGTCCGCCGGGCGCGCCGGTCGCGGGCTTCACCCTGGCGGCCCACCCGGACCGTCCGCGGGAGGCCCAGCTGGCGCTCTACGGCCCGGCGGCGCTGTCGCCGGACAAGCTGGCCGCCACCCTCGCCCGCCTCTTCGCCCTCCTCGGCCCCGGCCGCGTCGGCTCGCCGCGGCCGGTCGACGGGCACCGGCCGGAGCGCCTGGCGCTCGTCGAGTACGCGCCGCCGCCACCGCCGCTGGCCCCGGACGTCCGGCGCGACCTGCGGTCCACCGCGGGACGCGGCCTGCTGGCGGTACGGGTGGTGCGGCCGGCGACCGAGATCGAGGTCCTCGTCCACGACCCGGTAGGCCCCGGAGGGACCCCGGCGCCGATCTCCCCGTCTCCCGCTCCGAAGCCGCCGGAGACCCCGGAGACCCCGGAGACCCCGGAACCTTCGGAGACCTCAGAATCCCCGCAGCCCCCGCACCTCCCGGAAATGGCCGAGCCCTCCCTGCTCGCTCCCGTCGAGGTCCGGCCCGTCACTCGCGAAGACACCGCCGGGCGGCTGCGCGTCGCCGGCCGGGTCAAGGTGGCCGCGGGCCCCTGGGGACTCGAGGACGAATGGTGGACCCCGAACCCGACCGGCCGCGACTATTGGGACGTCGAGCTCACCACCGGCGGCATCTACCGCATCTTCCGCGACCGCTCCTCCGGCGCCTGGTACGTGGACGGCGTCTACGACTGACCCCGCAGGAAGAAAGGTTCCTTGTCGCGCAGGATCACGGCATGGCCCTCCACCCCATCACTCGATCGCTCCCGCGTTGTGAAGGTACTTCTCCGCTTCCCGGAGGCGCATCCCGTAGCCCTGCTCTCGCGCTCGTTGCTTGACGATCTCCAGGTAGCTGATGCCGAGTTGCCGGCGAACGGGAAGCATGGCCCGAGCCAGGGTCAGCAGTGCCCGGGTGACCAGCAGCCCGAGCGCGAGCTCGTTCGCCAGCTTCAGCGATTGAATGGCGAAACGGCGCGCACCTTCCGCGTCCTCCTGCTCGAGGGAGAGATTACCGAGCTTCAGATAGACGATCGCCTCGACCGCTCGGGCGCCGTGCTTCTGCGCCTCGGCGAGCGCCGTGAGGTAGACCTGTCTCGCCCTGGCGGACTCACACTGCGCGGCCAGCAGGTCGGCCTCCGCCAACCGGCTATAGGTAACCAGGTCAGGATGATCTCCGGCCTCGGCCAGGGCCCTGCTGGACTGGATGATCTTCTGCGTCTCGGCGAAGGCTCCGAGCTCGATCTTGATCCCGGCCTGGAATGACAGGAAGTAGCTCATGGCGCGCCGATTGTCTCCGATGCGCAGGCACCTCTCGCACTCGTCGTAGAGCTCGTCGGCCCGCTGAAGATTGCCACCGATCTGCTCGCAGAGGCCCTGGTAGCCCAGAATCCTTCCCCGGAATTCCCCGTCGCGCAACCGGACATTGAGGCGCGCCGCCTTGTCCAGATACTCGCGGGCATCCGTGACCTTGCCCAGCTCGATAAAAACGTGGGTCAAATTGAGCAGCGACTCGACGACGAATTCACCGTAAGGCTGCGTACCCTCGAGCACCTGGTTGATCTCGTATCCCTGCTCCCAGACCGAGTAGGCATCCTGCATCTGGCCCTCACAGAACAGCGCCAGGCCCACGTCGTTATACAGCCAGGCCAACTCGCCGATATAGAGAGAGCCCCTGCCGCGGCGCCCGTAGGTCGACTCGATCTCGCGCGGCTCGCAGAAAGCCCAGAGAGGCTTGCCGAGCTCCTTCACCAAGCCGGTGAGCCGGATGCCGTGCCGCATGTACCTGTCGTAGCTGCGCCAGCGCGCCGCTGTGCTGGAGTCGAATTGCGTGCGCAGCAGACCATAGGCATCTCGGCACAGTGCCCGTGCCCCTTCCTGCGTGGCGGGGATCTTTGCCGACTCCGCCTCCGTGCAGAGAGCTTCAAAGAGCGAATCCAGCCTGCCCTGCCGTTCTTTCGAGCCTGGATCGACGCCGTTGGTACCAGCGGTGAAACCAGTCAACGAGAAGTCAGGCGAGACAGCAGTGCCCGGCATGCGCCCGCGGCCGCGCAAGTAATTGCGTACCGAGACCTGCACGGCTACGCCATAGTCCCCCTGCGTCACGCCGTTCACCTTCACCAGCACGCAATTCGACTCCAACCTGTCGATCATGGGGTCGAGCGCCTTGGGCTTGCTTCGCTTGCCGCAGGCCTCCCGGTAGCATGTATCCAGTGTCGGCCGGAAGACAGGCTCCGTGAAGAGCGCCAGCCGCTCGAGCAGCTCTAAGCTCTCGCTTCCGTCCTTGCCTATCTCCCTCAGCGTCTCTGCGATCAAGGCATCCAGGCGTTTGTGAGGCGGCCTCTCGGCGAGAAGGCGTTGAAGCTTCTTCGACCTCTCCCGCGAATGGCTCCGGTTCAGGTACCGGGCGGCCAGGAGCAGTCCGTAGCTGTGACCAGCGAGCAAGGAGGCAAGGCTCGAGACATGGCCTCGAGGAAGCCGGGCGAAGGGATCGACTTTCATCAGATCTTTGACGCCAAGCCTTTCCGACCAGAACACCTTCGTCCGCTTCTGCTTGTGAAGAGGAGAGTCCGATCGATCGTCCTCCCAGAGTGAGCCAAGCTCGCTTGGCCAGAGCTGCCCGACGAGCACCAACGTGCTCTTGCTCTGGCAGCTCTCCATGATGCCCAGAATCTGGCGGAATGCGGCGCCGAAGGCGCGCCCCTCCGCGGGGCGTTCGGTTGGCCGGAGAAGCCTCTCGCACCCGTCGATGACCAGTAGGATTCGCCTCTCGCCGTCGAGGCACTGCGCCAGCCGGCTCTCGCGCGAGCCGGTCCACTCGCGGTGTGGATCAAGATATGCCAGCGCCAGGTCCAGGGCAGTGACCGCTTCATTCGAGTAGTCCGCATTCCAGTAAATGATCTCGTCGAAGCGTGCAGTGCTCTCACCAGGCACCGGGGTCGTCGCGAGCCGATCGATGACTTCCAGGGCCAGCTGGCTCTTGCCGGTGCCGCCGGCGCCGATCAGGCCCACGACTCTGGCCTCGCCGATGGCGTTGACTATCTCCTCCTGTTTCTGCCGCCTCGCTGGCGATGGCGCGAGTCGTTCGTCGAGACTGGACTTGGCGAAGTCGGGCATGTAATAGGGCTGGTTCGGGCTCGGCACAGACGGCTTCGGCGATCGAACGGCTGGTTTTTGAACCCACTCATCGCGCGACTCGTTCCAATCCTTGTAGAGCTGTTCTATGGCCTCGTAGAGGGCCTTACCTGGTTCCCCTGCCGCGGCTTCTGGCGTTTCCTTGAAGGGGATCACATGCAGGCCGTAGCGCTCGAAGAGCGTCTCCCCGACGTCCTTGGCTTCCTGTTCTGGCAAGATGGCAAAGACGGACCGAGAGTGCTTACGCTCCGGGTCGACGGCTCCCAGCCGACGTAAAGGGTGAAGCAAGTCTGGGTCGCGCATCCCGTAACCAACGAAGAGCAGCGGATTCGAGCTGAAAAGTAGATCCATCGTCTGCCGGAAGGCGAAGCCCGTCTTCTCGGTGACGTACCACCTCTGGTAGTCCGCCTCGCTCGCAATGATCGACTCCGGATCGTCGAAGCAACCGTGGCAGTGGAAGACCATGTTACTGCTGCCTCTACCGCGTGCGATGGCAAAGCGGATGTGCTGGCAAGCATAGCGCTCGAGCTGCGTGAAGGATAGCGCCACGGATGGCGGCGTGGACTTCCGCCGTTTGAGACCGAGTTGGGATGGATCTACGTAGCTCTTGAGGTTGCGCTCCTTGTCGCGAAAGAGGGCTTTCTCGATCTCGCGGTCAAAATTCGTGGTTACGAAGCGATCGATAGGCAGCTTTACCAACGCTTGACAGATATTCGGCGCATCCTCACACCTGCCTTCGGCGAACCTGCGCTGGATATAGTCATAGTAGGGATTCTCGGCATCGGATCCTTTCGCATTCAAGGCCAGCCGCTGACAGGCGCTGATGCAGGCCGTGATGCTCTCGCTCGTGGGCTTGGCGGTAGAAGCCAGGCTTTCCTTGAAGCCATGGAAGCGATCGAGCTCTTGCTCTACGTTCTTCCCGTCTTGAGAGGCCAACCACTCCAACGCCTGCTTGACCAGCTCCCTCGCCATGTCCTGCCAGCGGGGATAGCCCAGCGGGATCGTACAGCCGCTCCCCACGACAGCGACCGTAGTTCTCATGTTGAGACTTCGACAGAGCATGCCCGTGGTGTGGGTGATCCGCTCTTCGCGGGTATGGTCCGGAGAGAGAGGCAGCTTATGAGCACCGAACTGGATCATGGCACCGGTCCCGTAAGGGCGAACACCTCGCCGCGTGAGAAAAGGTTGCCGGCGGCCCCACCCTCGGGAAGGCACCCTTTTCTCGAGGCGCCGCAGTCCCGGTACCGCCAGCGCGTGGGCTTCCGGCAGATGGGAAGACTTAACGAGAAGCTCGGTAAAATGCAACAGAATCTTGTACAGTTCTGCACTTGTCTATATTGCAGTAGGCGGCGGGGACGATCGCAGGAGCGCCCTTCCCGACACGCGCGACCCACGCCCACTCGGGCGCCGGGACAGCGTGTGATCGCGGTGAATGACCGCTTTCCCTTGGTCCACGTGTGGTAGCCTCCTCCTCTCGCAGAGCCGGCTGCTGAAGCTGCCGCGGCGATCGCCGAACGCCGGCATTACCCGGCGGCATGGAGGGCGGAACGATTCGGGGAGACTCTCGCCAGGACGAGCCCGCGCGGCGCCACCGCGACCTGCGGACCGGCCTGCTCCTCGGGCTCGTCTGCCTGCTGGTCTACAACGCCAACCTGCGTTCGATCAGCGCCGGCGACACCTACCCCGCGCGGTACCTGCCGTTCGGGATCTGGCGCCACGGCAGCGTCCTGCTCGATCCGATCTGGTCCCTCACGGCGCAGGGCCGCCCCAACCCCTACTGGATCGTCAGGGGCCGCGGCGGCCACTCCATCTCGCTCTATCCCGTCGTCCTCCCGGTCCTCGTCGCGCCGCTGTACCTGCCCGCGGTCGTCTATCTGCACGCCCGGGGTTGGACCGAGCAGCGCCTGGACCGCGCCGCCAGGGTGATGGAGAAGCTGATCGCCTCGCTGCTGGCCGCCTCGTCGTCGGCGCTCCTCTACCTCCTGCTGCGGCGGCGCGCGGCGCCCCGCGACGCTCTCCTGCTCGCCCTCGCCTTCGCCTTCGGCACCACCACCTGGGTCATCAGCAGCCAAGCCCTCTGGCAGCACGGGCTCGCCGAGCTGCTGGCGGTCGGCGCGCTGCTGCTCCTCACCGAGCCGTGCAGCCCGCCGCGGGCGCTCGCGGTGGGAATCCTGTGCGGGCTCATCGCGGCCAACCGCCCGCCCGACGCCATCCTCGCCGCGGCGCTCGGCCTCTACGGCCTGTGGTGGGCGAGGCGCCCAGGCCCAGCCCCAAGCCCAGTCTCAGCCCCAGCCCCACCTCGCACCACTGCCGCCCTTGCATCGCTCCTCGCCGCGGGCGCCGCCCTGCCTCTCACCCTCGTCCTCGCCTACAACCTCGCGGTGGCGGGCAGCGTCGCCGGCGGCTATGGGCTCCCCGGCAACTCGAGCTTCTTCCAACACCCGCTGCTGCCTGGGATCGCCGGCCTGCTGTTCAGCCCGACGCGGGGCCTGTTCGTCTTCTCGCCGTTCCTCCTCTTCGTCCCACTCCGCTTTCGCGACGCGCTGCGCGATACCCGCGACGGGGGCGCTCGCCGCCTCACGCTGGCGCTCGGCATCGCCGTCGTCTCGCAGGTGCTGCTCTACGCGAAGACCGACTGGCGAATCGGCTTCTGCTGGGGGCCGCGCTGGCTGACCGACCTCCTGCCGCTGCTGCTCTGGATGCTGCCGCCGGTCGTCGCGGCGCTCGGCGCCGCGGGCCGCATCGTCTTCGCGCTGGCCTGCTGCGCGGCGATCGCGATCCAGGCCGCCGGCGCCTTCTGGTACACGGGCACCAGCGACCCGGCCCTCTTCGCCGTCGCCGCCGGTCCCGGCCAGATGCAGGCCGCCTGGGACTTCCGGAACGCGCCGTTCCTCGCCGAGCTCCGGCACGCGCGAGCGCCCGGCGACCTGGCGCTCGACGTGCGCGGCAATCTCGACAGCGTCAGCGTCGGCGCCGGCGCCGGCGGCCGCGAGGTCGACGCCGTGGCCGCCGGCCAGGAGATCGTGCTCGCAGGTTGGGCGCTCGCCGGCGGCCATGCTCCATGGCGGGTCGTGATCCTGCTGGACGGCGAGCCGGCCGCGGCGACCTCGAGCTTCCTCGACCGGCCCGACGTCAGGACCACCCTGCGCGAGCCCAGCCCTTGCGGCTGGCGCATCGCCCTCGGGACGGGCGCCCTCGCACCCGGCGGGCACCTCCTTGCCGCCGCCGCCCAGACCAGCGAGAACGGCGAGGTCCATGTCCTGGCCCAGCGGCGGATCACGGTGCTCGCGGCACCCGCCCGCGGCGACGACCTCGCCGGCGCCGCCCGGCGCGCGGCCGCCCTCGTCGAGGAGCGCCAGCAGCCCGCGGGTTACTGGCTCACCTCGTACACCGGCGCTCCGCGCTTCGAGGAGCCGCGGCGCGAGATGAACACCTTCCTCACCGCCATGATCGTCGACCTGCTCGCGCCGGCGGCGCCGGCAGCGACCGGGGCCGGCCTCGGCGAGACCCTGGAGCGGGCGCGGCGTCACCTCGCCGGCCAGATCGAGGCCAGCGGGCTGGTGCGTTATCACGGCCGCCCCGACGCGCCGACCATCCCGGCGCTCGGGTGCGCCATCACGCCCGACGCCGACGACACCGCGCTCGTCTGGCGGATCGCTCCCGGCGGCGAGCGCGCCCGACTGGCCGCCGCGCTCGCCGTCCTCGAGCGGTACCGCACCCGCGACGGTCTCTACCGCACCTGGCTGGCGCCGCGCGACCGCTACCAGTGCATCGACCCGGGCAAGGATCCGAACCCCGCCGATGCCGGCATCCAGATGCACGTGCTCCTGCTGCTGGCGCAGGCGGACCCGCCGGCCTCCCGCGCCCTGTGCGGCGCCCTCGGCCGCGCGCTGGCCGAGGACAGGGTCTGGGTCTACTACCAGGCGGCTCCCCTGGTGCCACTGCTGCGCCAGGCCGACGTCCGCAGGGCCGGCTGCCCGCTGCGTCTTCCCGCGTCGCGGCTGCGCACGCCCGTCCCCGGCCAGGAGGTCTGGCTCGCCGCCGGCGAGCTGCTGCAGCGCTTCCTGAGCCCCGACCTCCCGGCGCCCGCCGCCGCGACGACGCTGGCGCTGCTGGAGACCCTCGCGAACGACGACTTCTCCGCGGTCCGCCGCTCTCCGCCCCTCCTCTACCACAACGACTTCACCGCCTCGACGCCGAGGTTCTACTGGTCGGAGGACTTCGGCTATGCGCTCTGGCTCAGGCTCTACCTCGAGAATGCGCACCGACGTTAGCCCGCGGGCCGCCCCGCACCCGGCCCCCGCTCCCGCCCCCGCCGCGGCCGCGGAGCTCGTAGCGGCCGGCCCTCCGGCGCCACGGGCGTCACGGGCGCGGTCCGTCCGGCGTTACCTCTCCTGCCTGCGCTGGCGCGAGATCCTGGTCCTCCAGGGGTCGCCGCTGCTCGGCGCCGCCTTCGCCATGCGGGAGGTGACCGCGGGAAACGTCGCGGCGCTGGCGGTGCTGGCCGCCGCCAGCTGCTGTCTCGTGGCCCACGTCTTCGTGCTCAACGACTGGGCCGGCATGAGCGCCGACCTCAAGGACCCCCACAAGCAGGCCGGCGTGTTCGCGGCGCGGGGCATCGGCCGCCGAGAGATCGGCCGCCTCGGGCTGGGCCTGCTCGCGGCCAGCGTCGCGCTGCTCGGCTGGCTCGGGCCGCGCCCGCTGGCGATCGGCCTGGCGATCGCCGTCTCGAGCGCTCTCTACTCGGTTCCGGCGTACCACGCCAAGGGGATCCCCCTGCTCAACTCGGGGCTGCACCTCGCCGGCGGGGTCCTGCACTTCCTGCTCGGCTACTCGCTGTTCGGCGGCATCGATCGGCGCGGCCTCGAGATCGCCTGCTTCTTCGCGCTGGTCTTCGTGGCGGGGCACCTCACCCAGGAGGTGCGGGACCATGAGGGGGATCTGCTCAACGGCATCAAGACCAACGCCGTGATCTTCGGCAAGACCTCGACCTTCGCCGCCGGTCTCGCCGTCTTCACCTTCGCCTACGTCTACCTGGTCGTGCTGGCGGCCCGCGGCACCGTGCCGCGCGAGCTGGCGGTCCTGGCCGTCCTCTACCCGCTGCACCTCCACTGGTCGCTGGCCGCCCTCCGCTCGGGCCTGACCTTCGAGGGCATCCGCCGCCTGCAGGCGCGGTACCGCGCGCTCTACGCGATCATCGGCGTCGCCATGCTGGCGGCGCTGCTGCTCGCATCGTGATCGGCAGACGGCAGACGGCAAACGGCCCGGCCTCCCCATGGGGAGAGGCCGGGCCGGGAGTGCTCGGGAGACCCGAGGCGCGCCGTCAGGCCACAGGCCGCGCTTACGGGACGAAGTGGTTGGCAGCGCAGGCGCTGTCGAGGCGGATGGCGTCGATGCCGACGCCAAAGTGCCCGTTCGACGCCAGCGTGTAGACCACCCAGGCCTGGGCCGCGGCCGGATCGACCGGCGGGACGCTGCCCGCGCAGGCGACGGTCGTGTTCAGGTCGAGGAAGAGCCAGCCGAAGTTGAACCCTGCCGGCAACGGGAAGGCCGCCCCGCCCACCTGCGTCCGCTGCGTCTCGGCCGGGAACGGAACGTTCGTCTGGGTCGGGGGCTGCGGCGAGAAGGGGAACGTCTGCGGCACCGACGGGTGCTCCTGCTCGTCGAAGATCACGATGCCTTCCTGGCCCAGCGGGTACCAGCACGGACGCACGCCAGGCGTGGCCGGGCAGGTGAACGGACCCTGGTTGACCTTCGAGTCGCGCCACACCAGCAGCGAGGTGCCGGCGCTGAACGGACCGCCGTTCAGGTAACGGGCGGCGAATTCCGTCGCCAGCGGCTCGCGGTTGTCCACGGCGGTGAAGCCGTCATAGCGGCCGTAGAAGGTGTAACGGCCCGAGGTCGTGGTCGCCGGG
>Ga0207699_10000121_pt1 | contig 55187 bp, 47 predicted proteins | sample LARL51metaG_FD_184344 | JGI IMG/M metagenome (GOLD analysis project Ga0207699, IMG submission 184344) | Corn, switchgrass and miscanthus rhizosphere microbial communities from Kellogg Biological Station, Michigan, USA - LAR L5-1 metaG... | ecosystem: Host-associated > Plants > Roots >...
GGCCGCGCCCCTCGGCGCCACAGCCGCAGGGGTGTGCCTCGCCCCCCTCCAAGGCCGCCCCCCCGTCCATCCCCCCGAGGCCCCCTCGTCCATAGCGACGCAGGGGGGTGCTTCGCGCACCCGACCTCCCGGGGATCTCCGCCGCCCGTGGCCCATCCGGAAGGGCCCCGAAGGCCCTTTGGATGGCGGTGCCGTTGCCACCGCGTGAGCAGGAGGCCACCGCGGGTGGCGGGACCACGAGACCTTGTAGGGGAAAATAAAAAAAAGGACGCCCGCCGCGCGAGCGCCCTTCGCAAATGCAGCTCCGAGACGCCGTTCTACTTGGTGCCCATGTTGTCGGTGCCGGTGCCCATCGCGGAGGAGCCGGTGCTCATCTCGCCGGTCCCCATGGCCCCGGCGCCGGTGCTCATCTCGGTGCTGCTGGTGGAGGTCTCGGTGGTGGAGGTCGAGGAGGAGGTCGCCGGAGTCGTCTCCTCCGTGGTCTCCTCCTTCTTGCAGCCGACCAGGCTCAGCAGGCCGGCGAGCAAGCACGTCAAGGACAGGTAAACGAGCGACTTCTTCATGATGGTTGTCTCCCTTCTGACATGTAACTGGATTGAAGATGACAGGGCGATTTACGGCTGATCGCCCACCTTGACCAGGTCGATGACCCGCCGTACACCGTCCGTCTCTCGCGCGTCGCGCTCTGCCCTCTCGCGGGCGAGGTCGGTCTTTACCCGCCCTTTCAGAGTCACCACGCCTTCCTTGGCAGTCACCACGATCTCGGCTGGCTGCAGGTCGCCATCGGAGGCCAACTTGGCCTTGACCGCCGAGGCGATGGTCGAGTCGGGCGCCTGCATGCGCGCCTCCTCGACGGTACGGAAAGCAGCGCAGCCGTTCAAAGCTCCCAACGTGCCCGCCGACGCGGCGGTGACCAGTGCCAGCATGGCGAGGCTCAGCGTGGGCGCACGAAGGACGCCGAAGGGATTGCGGGCGTTCCAGTGGCGACTTTCCATCGCGCGTTCTCGTCGTTCGGCATCGGGTCCAGCATCCGCGGCATCAGCAGCATCTGCATCCTCTTCCGAAGAGCCTGACTTCAGATCCTGACCTTGTCGAGCGGCCGCGACGGCACGCGCCGCGACGTTCCATGATGCCGGTGGGGCTGGACCAGGGACCCCCACTCCGAACAAAAGCAGGTTTTATGCCACAGCCTCCTGTCCAAGACCGTCCCTAAGTCGTAGGACGATCGGGGAGTATACACTCTCCCGAACGGCTCCTCAAGGGGGCCGCTTCCTCCGGTTCGTCGGCAGGACTCGTCTCTGGGATCGGGGGCTTCTCTCGGGCGTCTAGGCCTCGCTCAATCGGTACGTGTTGAGGCGATTGTACAACGTCTTCAAGCTCACCCCAAGGACCTCGGCCGTCTTGCGCTTGTTGCCGGCATAGGCATCGAGGGTCGCCACGATCAGGCGCTGCTCGACGTCCGCGATCGAGGCGCCGACCTGGAAGTGCAGGCTGCGCGCCGCACCGGCTTCGCCGCCGACCTCGCGCGGCAGGCAGCGCGGGGTGATCTCCTCGTCGGCCATGATGAAGGCGCGGTGGATGACGTTCTTCAGCTCGCGGACGTTGCCCGGCCAGGAGTGGTTCTGCAGGCGGTCGAGCGCGTCGCTCGAGAAGCGCTTGGCGGTGCCCTGGCGCTCGTTCAGCTGGTCGAGGAAGTAGGTGGCGAGCAGGTCGACGTCGCCGGCGCGCTCGGAGAGCGGCGGCATCTGGATGGGGAAGACCTGCAACCGGTAGAGGAGGTCCTCGCGCAGCTTGCCGTCGGCGACGGCGCGGTGCGGATCGCGGTTCGTGGCGGCGATGACCCGCACGTCGACGGCGACCTGCTGGTCGCCGCCGATGCGCGCCAGGGTGCCGGTCTCGAGCACGCGCAGCAGCTTGACCTGCAGCTCGATCGGCATCTCGCTGATCTCGTCGAGGAACAAAGTGCCGCCGTGGGCACGCTCGAAGTAGCCCTTGTGGCGGTGCTGGGCGCCGGTGAAGCTGCCGCGCTCGTGGCCGAAGAGCTCGCTCTCGATCAGGGTGGGGGAGATGGCGCCGCAGTTCAGCGGCAGGAAGGGCGCCTTGGAGCGGCGGCTCAGCAGGTGCAGGGTGGTCGCCGCCAAGTCCTTGCCGGTGCCGCTCTCGCCGACCAGGAGGACGGTGGCGTCGGTCGGCGCCACGCGGTTCATCATCTCGTAGGTCTGCAGCATCGGCTCGGACGCGCCGAGCAGCAGGCCGAGGCGGCCCACCTCCTGCTGGGGGCCCTCTTCGCCCGCGTCGCCTTCGCGGCGGGCTTCGGCCTGGCCGCCGGGCGCGCCGATGCTGGGCTGCATGTTGGCGACGTTGGCCAGGATGCTCTTCAGGTGGCCGATGTCGAGCGGCTTGGTGAGGTAGTCGCTGGCGCCCAGGCGGAGGGCCTGCACGGCGCTCTCGACGTCGGCGTGGCCGGTCATCAGCACCACCTCGGTGGCGGCGCCGCTCTCGAAGTCCTTCAGCAGATCGATGCCGCTGCCGTCGGGGAGGTAGAGATCGACCAGCGCGACGTCCGGGGAGCGGTGGCTCAGCTGGGCGCGGGCGTCGCGGAGGTTGAGCGCGGTGTTGGTGGTGAATCCCTGGCCTTCGATCAGCTCGGCCAGGGCCGAGAGGAAGTTCGGATCGTCGTCGACCGCGAGCGCGTGTGGCATCGTGACCTGACCTCAGTTCGATTCTGCCAGGGGGAACTCTATCTCAAAGGCCAAATCGCCATCCGGGTCGGCCGGCCACGAGGTGCCGCCGAAGGCGGCGACGATGGCGTGCGCGACCTGCTCGCGGGCCTCGGTGCCGGCGGCGGAGAAGCGCGGCGGGGTGACGGTGGCGGCGGGGGTGGCGGCGGGTGCGGGTGCGGCGGTGGGTGCGGCGGCCGCGGGGTTGGCCGGCGCCGTGGCGGGTGCGGCGGCTGCGGGCGGCGCGGCCGACATGCCGGGCTGGGGGGCGGCGGCGAGGCGGAGGCGGGCCCGCGCCGGCAGGCGCTCGAGGCGGATCTCGAGCGTGCCGTCGCGCGGCACCCGCTCGAGGATGGCCAGGCCGAAGTGGAGCAGCGCCTGCCGCAGGAGGTGGCGCTGGACGAGGATCGGCACCGCCGCGTCCGGCAGCAGCAGCTCGATCTGGGCCTGCTGCTTGCGGGCGGGCGGGCGCAGCAGGGCGGCGAGGTCCTGCGCCGGCCCGCGCCAGTCCAGGGTCTCGGTGCGCTCGCCGCGCGGCGAGACGTGGGCGAGGAACAGCTCGAGCGACTGGTGCAGGCGCGCCAGCTCCTCGCGCAGCACCGCGAGGTAGCGCTGCTGGCGCTCGCGCGGATCGCGGCCGGCGCTCCCCGGGCGCTGCGCCGGCCCGGTGTACGGCGACGAGGCCGGTGGGGCGAGGCCCGCGGGATGCGCCGGGTTCCCGGGGACGGAGCCAGGCAGGGCGGCGAGCGTCTCCTTCAGCACCTCGAGGTTCAGCACCATGGCGTTGATCGGCGCCCGCAGGTCGTGCGCCACGGCGGGCGCGATCTGCGCCAGCGAACGCATCTGCGTCGCGGCGCGCAGGTCGCTCGCGAGCGCCGTCGCGAGCTCGGCATCCTGCAGCACCAGCGCGGCGGGCGGCCCCGGACGGCCGTCGCCGCCGGGGGCGGTGGCCGCCGCGGTGGCGCGATCCATGAAGACCGGCGAGACCCGGAGCCGGCGTCCGCCGGTGAGGTCCGGGGGCAGCTCGACCTCGGGGATCGCGGCTCCGAGGATGCCTGCGGTCTCGAGCGTCCCGGGAGTGCCGCCGGTTCCAGGGGAGCTGGCGCCGCCGGCCGAGTCCTCCAGTCGCAGGCCCCCGGCCAGGAGCCGCTGCCGGATGGCAGGCCAGCGCGCCGCGAGCTCGGCACCGTCGCGGCAGCCGAGAAGGGCCAGGGCGCGATCGTCGGCGCGGGGCTCGCCGGCGCGGGGCTCGCCGACGGCGCCGCCGACCGGGGCGTCCAGCAGCACGATTCCCGGCCGCAGGGCGTGCCCGAGCACCGGCACCTGGATCGGCTCGGTCGCCATCGGGGCCTCGGGGCTCGGCTGCGTCGTCGTCACCGCCATTCGATCCTCCGGCGTCGTCAAAGCGCGCGGCGCGTCAGGCGAGGTGCATCTCGGGCAGCAGCTCGCGCATCCACCAGGATACGTCGTGCGCCCTCACCTCGTCGCGCAGCAGGCGCATCCGCCGCCGGCGCTCGTCGTCGCCGGAGCGCAGCGCGGCGGTCAGCGCCCTGGCGGCCGCGCCGACGTCGTGCGGGTTGACCAGCAGCGCGCCGTCGCCGAGCTGGGCCGCCGCGCCGGCGAACTCGGACAGCACCAGAGCGCCCCGCTCCTCGAGGTCGGCGGCGCAGTATTCCTTGGCGGTCAGGCCCATGCCGGAGCGCAGCGGCGTCACCAGCGCGACGTCGGCGGCGCGGTAGAGGGCGAGCCGCTCGGTGGCGTCGAGCTGCTGGAAGCGGTACCTGACCGGCACGCAGCCGGCGCGCCCGAGGCGGCCGTTGATCTCCCCCACCAGCCGCTCGATCTCGCGGCGCAGGGCGACCGCCGCGGCGCCGCCGGCAGAGCGGCCGGGCTCGACGACCAGCAGCAGCGAGACCGTGTCGCGCAGCGCCGGCCGCAGCTCGAGCGCCGCCGCGAAGGCGCGGAGCTTCTCGGGCGTGCCCTCCTCGGGAGAGAGCGTGTCGAGCGCCAGCACCCATTGGCGGCGGCGGCGGCCGCCAACCGAGGCGGGGTGGCCGCCCGCGGCGCCGAGCTCGCCGTGGGAGCCGGGCTGGCCGTGGCGGCTGAGTGGGCTGTCGGGGCCGAGCTGGCCGCCTGGCCCGGGCTGGCTGCCTGGCCCTAGCTGGCCGCTTGGCCCTAGCTGGCCGCCCGGGCGCGGCTGGCCGGCGGCACGCAGGGCGGCGAGGCGCCGCTCCACCTCCGGGGAGGCCGCGGCGCGGGCGATCGCGGCGGCGTCGACGCCCTCCGGGTAGGCGCCGGCCGTCACCGCGCAAGTGCGCTCGCCGGCCCGGCCGGTCAGGATCCAGGCGCCGCCGGCATCGCGCCGCGCCGTGACCTTGCCGAACACCATCTGGACGCTGTCGAGGAAGTTGCCGAGGTCGCGGCGCGTCTGGAAGCCGAGGCGGTCGAAGGCCAGCAGGCCGGCCAGCAGGCGTTCGCGCCAGGGCAGCCGCAGCAGGAGGTCGGGCACCGGGAAGGGCGGGCGCATGAAGAAGACCGCCTCGACGGGCACCCGCAGCCGGCGCAGCTCCGCCGCCAGGCCCATCAACTGCGGGTCGCGAGCGAAGACCAGGTCGGCGGGATGGCCCGGCGGTGAGGGCGGTCCGGCCACGGCCCACCGCCGGCCGGCGGCGTCGCCGCGGCCGCTGCGGCCGCCGCGGGACACGGCCTGGGCGGCGGCGCGCGCGAACTTGCGGTTGACGGCGCGGAACGCCTGCCAGTCGGCAAGGTCGAAGGCGGCGAGCGGCGCGAGGTCGTGGAAGAGGGGCCACAGCGCCCGCTGCACGAAGCCGTCCTCGCAGCTCCGGCGCTCCGCCGGGCTGAGCGACGCCGGCAGACGCTCCGCGGCAAGGAACAGGCGGCCGGCGCCGGCGCGATCGGAGAGGGCGCCGGCGAGAGCGGCGGTGACGGTGGTAACGGTGGTTGCGTTTGCGGTGCCGGTGGCCGCGCCGCCTCCGGCTGGTGTGGGCTGCAACGTCATGGGCGCTCCCCGGGGCAACCGATCGAGCGGCAGAGGAGGGAGGTCTCGCGGTCTCGCCGTCCTGCCCTCACGCCAGCACCGCCGGACGTGCCAGGACCTGACCCACTCGCCGGCCTGTGCTCGCGGAAACCTCCCGTGCGGAGGCGGATGGTGCAGGGTCCGTGCCATTCGCGTCGAGTACCGGGCCGTCCTCCGCCGGCGGCCGGCGGGCCTGCCGCTCACCGGCTCGGCATGGCGGATGCACGAGTCAGGCGCCGGCTTCGCACGGTGGGGTGAAGGCCCCGGGCGGAGCGTGGCGATCGGCGGCAGATCGGCGGGCGATCCGCGGCAGCGCGCCGGCGGGGCGCCGGCATGCAGGTCTTACAAGGCAGGCCCGAGACATGCTGGAATCCTTGGCACGCGAGCCGGTCGACGATCCCCAGGCGGTTGCCGCCGATCCCGTGCTCAGCGCCCGCCTGGCCGGCCTGCGGCATGTCACCGACAGCAGGCCCGGGATCCGGCGGCGGCGCCGGGGCAAGGGCTTCGGCTATCTCGATCCCGGCGGGCAGCCGTTGCGCGACCCGCGGGAGCGGCGGCGGATCGCGGCCCTCGCCGTCCCGCCCGCTTGGACCGAGGTGTGGATCTGCCCGCTGGCCAACGGTCATTTGCAGGCCACCGGGCGCGATGCCCGCGGCCGCAAGCAGTACCGCTACCATCCCGGCTGGCGCGCGGTGCGCGACGAGACGAAGTTCGGCCGCATGGTCGCCTTCGGCGAGGCGCTGCCGCGGCTCCGCGCCCGGCTCGAGAGCGACCTGGCGCTGCCGCGGCTGCCGCGCGAGAAGGTGCTGGCGGCGGTGGTCAAGCTGCTCGAGACGACGCTGATCCGGGTCGGCAACGAGGAGTACGCGCGCGAGAACGATTCTTTCGGCCTCACCACCATGCGCTCGCGCCATGTGGACATCGCCGGCGCCACCCTGCGGTTCCGCTTCCGCGGCAAGAGCGGCAAGGAGCACGAGGTGGCCATCTCGGACCGGCGCCTGGCGCGGGTGGTGCGGGCCTGCCGCGACCTGCCGGGACACGAGCTGTTCCAGTACGTCGACGAATCCGGGGAGCGCCAGGCGGTGGACTCGGCCGACGTCAACGAGTACCTGCGCGCCGTCACCGGCGAGGACTTCACCGCCAAGGACTTCCGCACCTGGGGCGGCACCGTGCTGGCGCTCGCCGCGCTGCGGGCCGCCGGCGCCGTCCGCCAGGCCGGCGAAGCAGGCGAGAAATGCGAGGAAGGCGAAGGAGCCGAAGGAGGCGAAGGAGGCAAAGGAGGCGACGAATGCAAGGCCGGGTCCGCGCGGAGCGCCCGCCGCGAGCGCGAGGCGAGGCGCGCGATCGCCGGGGCCCTCGAGCGGGTCGCCGAGCAGCTGGGCAACCGCCCCGCCATCTGCCGCAAGTACTACGTGCACCCGGCGGTCATCGCGGCGTTTCTCGACGGGAGCCTGGCGTGCGGCGAGGGTGGCGAGGGTGGCGAAGGTAAGGATGAGAGCGATGCGGGCGAGAGCCAGCTCGAGCTCGAGGCGCTGACGCTGGCGCTGCTCCGCCGGTTGCCGCCGGGCGCCGCGCCGCCGGCGGCCGCGAGTGGCAAAAAAAGGGCGCCCCGGAAGCTTCCGGAGCGCCGCAGGAGACCTCGTGATCCAGCCGGACCGCTCGGCGCCCATCGGCGAGCGATGCGATCGAGGCAATCGGTGCGATCGACGCCGTCGCCGCGATCGATCAGCGGCGCATCGCCGCTTCGGCTTCGACGTTGATGTGGGTCTCGGCAAGCTCGGTGAGCTTGTCGTCGGTCTCCTCCTCTTCCTGGAGGGTCTTCTCGAGCGACCTCACGGCCTCTTCGGCGCCGAGGATCTCGGCGTAGGCGCGGACGGTGCCGTAGCCGGCGATCTCGTAATGCTCGACGCGCTGCGCGGCGGCGATCAGCCCGGCATCGATCACGTCGGGATCGCCCTTCGCCTTGACCATCTCCTGGCCTTCCTTGATCAGGCCTTTCATTCCATGGCAGGTCTGGCCCTCCGGCCTCTCGCCGAGAGCGCTGAACAACCGCTCGAGGCGGGTGACATGCTCGCGGGTCTGGCGGAGATGCTGGCTGAAGGCATTCTTGAGATCGGCGTCATGAGCCGCCTCGGCCATCTTCGGCAACGCTTCGAGCAGCTGGGTCTCGGCGTCGTAGAGGTCGCGGAGCTGTTCGAGGTATAGATCTTTCAGGGACTCCATCTTCATGTCGGCCTCCTATGGGTGTTTTGGTTCCCTGCTCGTGGCGGATGCGGTGTGACGACACCGCACCTCGACTACGCTCAACGATCGAAACCGCAAGATCCATGCCTCCATGCCGCAAGCCTACGGGCCATCCCGTCGGTCGGGGCACGGATGATGGAGCTTCCGGATGTCCCTTGCCGTCTTCGGTCTCTCTTTGAACGAGGGAGGCCCCCGGAGGCTAGTTACCCGTGGCGACGTTGGGGAGCGGGATGGGGGTGAGCTTGCCGAAGGGGGCGAGCGAGCGGTCGGTCGTCTCGCCGGGACCGACGACGAGGATGGTGAACTGGTCGGGATGGAGATGGCGGGCGGCGGCCTGCCGCACGGCCGCGGTGGTGACCGCTTCGATGGCCGCGCGGTAACGCTCCAGCCAGTCGGAGGGATAGCCGTAGAGCTCGAAGACGAGCTGCTGGTCGAGCACCTTGGCGCGCGAATCGGAGTGGAAGACGAACGAGGCGAGAATGCTCTGCTTGGCCCGGGCCACCTCCTCGTCGGTGACCGGCCTGGCGGTGAGGTCGCGCGCCTCGGCGAGCAGCGCGGCGATGCCGGCCGCCGTGGTCTGCGCCTTGGTCGAGAGGCTGAGCGCGGCGAGGCCGGGATGGTCCCAGTCGCTGCCGACCCGGCCCTCGACCTCGTAGGCGAGCCCCTTCTCGGTGCGCACGTCCGTCACCAGGCGCGAGGCGAAAGAGCCCGACAGCACGTCGTCGAGCACCTGCAGCGCGTAGAAGTCGGGATCCGTCTTGACCACGCCGAGATGGCCCATCGCCACCTCGGACTGGCTCATGTCGCGCTTGTCGATCGCGAACAGGCCGGGGTGCGGCTGGCGGCCGTAGGGATAGGACTCCCCGGCTGGCGGTTGGAAGGCCCCCCGCGGCCAGTCGGCGAAGGCGGCGCGCACCGCCGCGAGCGCCGTGGCGGTGTGGAAGTCTCCCACCAGGCCGAGCACGACGCTCTGCGGCTGGATCTGGCGATCGTGCCAGGCGGCGAGGTCGGCGCGCGCGACGGCGTCCAGGGTGGCGAAGCTCGGCGTGCGGCCGTAGGGCGAGTCGGGGCCGTAGACCAGGCGGGCGAACTCGCGCCAGAGCACCGTGTCGGGGTCGTCGTTCTCGCGCTCCAGCCGCGCCTTGGCGAGGCCCCGCGCCAGGTCGAGCCTGGCGGCGTCGAAGGCCGGGTAGCGCAGCATGGCGGCGAAGAGCGGCAGCAGGCTGGCGAAGTCCTCCGCGAGGCAGCTGAGGCTGGCGCTTCCCGAGCTCTCGCCCATCGCGACCTCGATGGCGGCGGCGTGCGATTCCAGCAGGTCGTCCAGCGCGTCGCCGGAGAGGGCGCCGCCGGGCGCGAGGCGGGGATCGACGCCGCGTGCGATGCCGCCGGTCCGCATCAGCTCGCCCGCGAGCGCGCCCAGGCCGAGCTTGGCGGGCGGGTCGAGCCGCGAGCCGGTGCGGATGAGGGCGGTGACGGCGACCAGCGGCAGCTCGTGGTCCTCGAGCAGCAGGACCACCATGCCGTTGTCGAGCGTCACCCGCTCCGGCCGCGGGATCTCGAAGCGCGGCGGCGGCGGCGGCGGCGCGATGGCCGGAGATGGCGCGGCAGCGGGCGTGGGTGCGGCGGCGGGCGCGGCCGCGACGGCCGGGTGGGGCGCCAGGGCGGCGAGGACGGCGACGAGGACGGCCAGCAGCGGGAGCGCAGCGCGGATCCGCATGCCGGCGACGCGGGGCATCAGCGCACTCCCCCGGGGTTGCCCGGCAGCGGCAGCGGCGGCGGCTGCGACTGCAGCAGCGCAGCGGGAGGAGCAGTGGACGGCTGCGGCAGTCGAGCGGGAGGAGCGGCGGGCGGCTGCGGCGCACTGCCGGGAGAGGCGGGCGGCTGCGGCTCGCTGCCGGACGAGGCAGCGGGCGGCCGGGGCGGCGCGGCGCCGGGTTCGGTGACCAGGGTCGCGACCGTTCGATTGGCCGGCGTCAGCGCGGCGTTCGCGACGCGGCGGATGTCGGTCTTGGTGACGCGGTCGAAGCGGTCGAGCTCGCGGAACAGCTCGCGCCAGTCGCCGTAGAGCGTCTGGTAATGCGCCAGGGCGGTGGCCAGCCCCTGGTTGCTGCCCAGCGTGCGCAGCAGCGCGGCGCGCGCCCGCGCCCTGAACTTGGCGAGCTCGGCGTCGGAGACGTCCTGGCGCGCCAGCCGCTCGAGCTCGCCGTCGATCGCCGCGAGCAGCCGGTCGGCGGGGACGCCGATCGCCGGGGCCGCGGCGATCGTCCAGAGGTTCGGATACTTCTCGCCTGGCATGCCGGAGAAGGACTCCACCTCGACCGCCAGCTTCTGGTCGCGCACCAGGGCGCGGTAGAGGCGCGAGGAGCGGCCGCCGGTGAGGACGTCGTCGATGGCCTCGAAGACCGGGTCGTCGCGGTCGGTGACGGCGGGGCGATGATAGGAGACGAGCAGCTGCGGCTGGGCAGGGTCCACGAGCGTCACGCGCTTGGCGGCGGTCTGCGGCGGCTCGGCGGTGCGCAACGGCGGCGCCGGCGGCCGCGCCGGGATGCGGCCGAAGCGCGCGTCGAGCAGCGGCACGAGCGTCCGCGGGTGGATGTCGCCGACGATGGCGGTGACCATGCTGGCCGGCACGTAGTGGTCGCGGAAGAAGGCCTCGGCGTCGGTGCGCGTGATGGCCTCGAGGTCGCTCATGTAGCCGATCGTCGGGTGGTGATAGGTGTGGGCGGCGAAAGCGGTCTCGACCAGCAGCTCGGACAGCCTGCCCAGCGGCTCGCCGTCGACGCGCATGCGGCGCTCCTCCTGCACCACGTCGCGTTCCTCGTAGAACTCGCGGAAGACCGGGTGCCAGAACCTCTCCGATTCGAGGTCCGCGAAGAGCTCGATGGCGTTGGCCGGCAGCGAGTAGAAGTACTGGGTCTCGTCGGCGCCGGTCGAGGCGTTGATCCCGACCGCGCCGGCCCGCGACAGGATCTCGTCGAGCTCGTTCTTGACCACGAAGCGGTCGGCCTCGGCCTCGAGGTGCTTGAACCTGGCGAACAGCGCGGCCACCTTCTCGGTGTCCGGGTGCGGCGCCAGGCGCTCGCGCTGATACGCCTGGTAGGCGGCCTCGAGGGCGTCCATGGCCCGCTTCTCGCCCGACGGGTCACGGGTGCCGATCCTGTCGGTGCCCTTGAACGCCATGTGCTCGAACATGTGCGCCAGCCCGGTGATCCCCGGCACCTCCTGCGCCGAGCCGACGTCGGCGATGGTGCAGAACGAGAACACCGGCGCGACCGGTCTCTCGACCAGGATGAACGTCCAGCCGTTGGCCAGCACGTGGACCGTCGTGCGGGCCGCGAACGCCGCGAGGTCCTGCGCCCCGGCCGCCGCCGGCGCCAGCGCGGCGGCACCCGCCAGCGTCAAGGCCGCGGCGGCCGCGGTCGCCGCGGCGGCCAGGCCCCGGCCGGCGGCGCGGACCCCGGCCGGCAGCCGCCCGGCGGGCGGCTGGCGGGCATGGAGGGTGTGGAGCGGGCTGGTGAAGGAGTCGACGGGGACCATGGCGGTGCGCGGCAGCGGCCGCGCGGCCGCCGCCGAGAAGTCTAGCCCGAAATGCCGGCTGGCCCGGCTGCCGGGTCGAGAGAGCGCGGGCGGGCGCCAGTGCGTCCCGCCGGGTCAGTGTGACTTGGCAGCCGCCGGTGGCCGGGACCAGACCGGACTCGCCAGCCGGATCTCCCAGATGGGACCCCCGGCATAGATCGGACCCTGCGACTTCACGAAGGTCGGAGCGGTGCCGCCTTGGACCCAGACGTGAATGTCGGGCGGCTGCTTGCCCAGGAGCGGCGCGATCACTCCTGCCAAGCCCCCGATCTCCACCTTCAGGACGTAATGGGTGGCCTGGCGCGTGGCGGCGCCGAAGGAGAAGGGATCCTCGCCCACCGGCGCGATCACCACCTTCACCAGGCGAGGCTTGGGCGCCGTCGCGACCAGCGACACCGCGATCTGCCGCGTCTTGCGAGGAATGTTCTTCAGCAGCGTGAAGATCAGGCCATTGGCGAGATCCGGGGGTAGGTCGAGGCGCTCGGACGCGAGCTTCTGCTTGCCATCTTCGGTGTAACGGACCGTTACCATGCCGCTCGTACCGTCGATCTCGACCTCCATCGGCATCGGAAAGGCCGGGCCTCGCTGCACGAGGTGATCGCTCAGCAGGCGAAAGCTGCGATGCTGGGAGAAGACGTAGGTCTCGTCCTGGACGGAGCCGTCCCTGAAGTAGAAGACCAGCCGGCTGGTCACTCGTTCGCCCTGGGCGACCTGGAGCAGCTCGCCGTCCGCGAGGCTCTTGCCATCGAGCGTGCGCAGCGTGAGGTAACCGTGCGTGACTCCCTCCGCGAACCGCACCGCCACCGGCTCTCCCCACGACGCCGCGGGCTGGAATGACGCGCCGCCGGCGCACAGGACTGCGAGCAGGAGGGCGCCGCGGATCGACTGGCGGGGCGATGCGCGCCCGCCAGCCCACTGCGGCGCTCTCGTCAGCGGCCCACGAGGCCGCACGGCGGCCGCTCTGGCTACCGGGGGCTGCTCTTTCATCCGGCGCTCCGCGAGGAACCGTTGCATCCCGCAGCCTCCTCGAGGCGTCCCGAAAGCTGGCGGCCGCCTCCGCTGGCGAGAGGGCCGGCGACGCCGACACCATGCTGCCGGGCGCGCCCTCCTGGTTCGCCGCACTCATGGAGCAAGGATCTTGCCCAGCGCCGCCCAGCGCCCTGACGAACCAGCAGAGAGCTGGAAGCGGTCGGAGTCGGCAGCGCGACGTGCGACGGAGGTGACAAGTTGCGGAGCCTGGCTGTTGAGAGTACCTTGATGCCCCGATGTGCAAGGGTGCGGAGCGGATCGGTACCCGGATGAGGGTGCGCCCTCGTAAGCCCAGAGGCTACCGCCGAGCGGAGGTTCGCCATGGATGGGGAGCCAGGTGTCGCGATGACGACCAGTCGCCGCGCTTTCCTTGAAAAGGGCTTGTTAGGCGGCGCCGCGCTGGCCTTGGCAGCGCCGCTGCTCGCCGGCGAACCGGGAGATGGCGCCGCCCAAAGCGCCATGCCGGGCGCGACGTCCACGGCGGCCACGGCGGGCGCGGCGACCGGCGGACCGGCGCCGCAGCCGCCGCTGCGGGCACCCGCGACGGCGGTGGCCGCGGAGGACTTCGAGCTGGCGGAGGCCACGATCGCCGAGCTGCAGGCCTCTCTCGCGGCCGGGCGACGGACTTCGCGCGGGCTGGTGGAGGCGTACCTGGCGCGGATCGCGGGGCTCGACCGGCGCGGCCCCGAGCTGCGGGCGGTGCTCGAGGTCAACCCGGAGGCGCTGGCCATCGCCGACGCCCTCGACGCCGAGCGGCGGGCGAAGGGAGCGCGCGGACCGCTGCACGGCATCCCCATCCTGCTCAAGGACAACATCGCCACCCACGACCGCATGACCACCACCGCCGGCTCGCTGGCCCTGGCCGGCTCGGTGCCGGCGCGCGACGCCTGGGTGGCGCGGCGGCTGCGCGAGGCGGGAGCGGTGCTGCTCGGCAAGGCCAACCTGTCCGAGTGGGCCAACTTCCGCTCCACCCGCTCGTCCAGCGGCTGGAGCGCCCGCGGCGGCCAGTGCCGCAATCCCTACGCGCTCGACCGCTCGCCCTCGGGCTCGAGCTCCGGCTCGGCGGTGGCCGCCGCGGCCAATCTCTGCGCCGCGGCGATCGGCACCGAGACCGACGGCTCGATCGTGTCGCCGGCAGGCCACTGCGGGCTGGTCGGCATCAAGCCAACGGTCGGCCTGCTCAGCCGCTCGGGGATCGTGCCGATCGCGCACAGCCAGGACACCGCGGGACCGCTGGCGCGCACCGTCGCCGACGCCGCGATCCTGCTCGGCGCGATGGCCGGCGGCGGCCGCGCCGACCCCGGCGACCCGGCGACCGCGGCCGCGCGCCGCCACGGCCTGGACGACTACACCCCCTTCCTGCGCGCCGACGGGCTGAAGGGCGCGCGTCTCGGCGTCGCCCGCAAGCACCTCTTCGAGCCCGGCGCCGGCGCCCCGCTGATCGAGGAGGCGATCTCGGAGATGCGGCGCCAGGGGGCGGTGATCGTCGATCCCGCCGACATCGTCACCGCCGGCCAGCTCGAGCACCCCGAGCTCGAGGTGCTGCTGTACGAGTTCAAGGCCGATCTCGACGCCTACCTGGCGGGGTTGTCGGCCGGGGTCGCGGGCGCCACCGTCGCGGGCGCCGTCGCCGCCGTCGCCGCGGGCGCCCCACCTGCCCGGCGCGCCGCCGGTGGCGGCGGCGACAACGGCGCCGGCGATCACGAACCCCTCGCGGGGGCACCGGTCCGCAGCCTGGCCGAGCTCATCGCCTTCAACGAGCGGCACTGCACGGCCGAGATGCCCTTCTTCGGCCAGGAGCTGCTGGAGCGGGCGCAGGCCAAGGGAACGCTGGCCGCCCCCGCCTACCGCAAGGCGCTGGCCCGCTGCCGGCTGCTGGCGCGCCGGCGCGGCATCGACGCCACCCTCGCCCGGCATCGGCTCGACGCCATCGTCGCCCCGACCGGCGGCACCCCCTGGCTCATCGACCTGGTCAACGGCGATGCACCCTCGGGCGGCAGCTCGACCCCCGCGGCGGTGGCCGGCTACCCCAGCATCACGGTGCCGGCGGGACAGGCCTTCGGGCTGCCGGTCGGGCTCTCGTTCATCGGCGCCGCATGGAGCGAGCCGACGCTGATCCGGCTGGCCTATGCCTTCGAGCAGGCCACGCGGCACCGGCGGCCGCCGCGCTTCCAGCCGGCCACCGAGCTGCCCGCCGCGGCGGTCGCCGGCGACCCGGGACCTCCGCCGAGCGCCGGCTGAGCGCGCCCGCGACGCGCGGGCATTGCCGAGGCTTGCCGAGCAGCGGGCGCCGCCGCGGGCCGGGTGCGCGTTTTGCTAGAGTCGAGCGCGGACAGGATCACCGCTCCGGTCCGCGGTTGTCGATCGCCGGCGCCGCCGGGGCCGCCGGCGGCGGCTGGCTGCGGCCGGCGGGCCGCGGAGGAGGGGAGATGGCCGGACAGGGTTCGACGGGCAACGTCATCGCGGCTCTCGCCAGCTTCTTCATCCCGGGCCTCGGCCAGCTCCTGCAAGGCAGGCTGGTGATGGCCATCCTCCAATTCGTCCTCGCCGGCGCGCTCTGGTTCTTCCTGCTCGGCTGGGCCGTCCATATCTGGTCGGTGCTGGACGCGGCGCTGTACAAGCCGCGATAGGCTGGCCACCCTGCGGGAAGCCTCCCCCAGAGACTCTGGGCTCGCGGACGAAGGATTAGCCGGCAGTGTTTCCGGGTCACAAGGGCGCCACGTGGACTATCCACTTGTCCAAACCCAAGCCGCTGGTCCGGATTGCCAGATACCTGGAACGGAGGTGCTAAGGTACGACAGCGCGATGGAATAGGCGGGACGAGTCTCCTTCGACCAGCCGCGTTCTCTCGAGCAAAGGCCAAATACTTCTAGATACATATAACCGAGGGCATGGCGAAGCCAATCTCTCCGCTCTGGGCCTCGGGCTCTGACGTCCAGCAACTTCCAGAGTGCGGCGGTTGCGTGCTCGACCTTTTGTGGCGTCTGGAGGTGGCTCAGCAGGCGGGGGCCCCCTCCGCCTCCCCGGCTGACGGCCGTGGGAGGGGAGGGGGAGATGCGACTGCGGGGGAACGGGGCGGGAGCGCTACTGGGACGGATCCTCGAGGACGCCCCGGTGGTGCCCGAAGGCGGGATGAGCGGCATGCATCTTCTTGAACTGCGCCAGCTGCTCCGGGGTGAGCAGGGCTTCGAGCTGCTGGTGGAAGGCCTGCATCACCGGCTTCAGCTGCGCGCGGTTCTGGTGCATCTGGATGACCACCTGGCCGACGGTGGCGGCGTCGGGATTCGGGGCCGCGAGCGCGGCCTTCAGCTGGGTGTGCAGCGCTTGCTGCGCCTGGTGGATCGGCGCGACCTTGGCCTTCAGGTCCTGGAACAGCTGCTTGGCGGTGGCCTGCTGCTCCTCGGTGAGGTTCAGCTTCTGCGCCATCTTCTGCAGGTGCGCCTCGAACATCGCCTCGTGCTGCGCCGGGGTGAGCGCGGCGGCATGGTCGGCCTCCCCCATTGGCGCGGCTGTCCCCGCCAGGGCCAGCGCCGGCAGGGCGAGCAGGACCAGGGTCGCGGCCAGCGCCGCCAGGCCAATCGTGGTCAGGGACTTCTCTCTCGGTGCTCTCATGCGGTCTCCTTATGTATATATACGCTCCAGGCACTCCGGAGTTGCATCGATTTTGCGCTTCTGGCGCCCATGCATCCGGGTTCGAGCGGGTGCGAGGCGCCAGGGCTTGCCTACAACCGTTGAGACGGGCTGGCCATGGCGCCGGTTACACGGTGGCGGGTCCGTCTCCTCTGCCTCCCTCTGGGCGAGGGCTGCGAGGGCTGCGAGGGCAGGGGCGGAGGACTTTGCCGCCTCGCCCAAGGGGAGTCAGGGGAAACGGACCCGCTACCGGTTACGTTGCCCACGCGGGGTGCGCGGGGCACGCGGGGCGCGCGGGGGCTTGTTGGCGCGGCGGGCGATGGCCCCGAGGAACTCGCGGTAGGGGAGCGTGTTCAGCACGTGGCGCGCCTCGAGGCCGGCCCGCCGCGCCTGCTCGACGCCGTAGCGCATCGTCCCCAGCTCGGCGACGCGGTGCGAGTCGGTGCTGATGACGATGCGGCAGCCGAGCTCGCGCGCCAGCAGCAGGTGGCTGTCCTTGAGGTCGAGGCGGTCGGGCTGGGAGTTGAGCTCGACCGCGACGCCGAGCTCGGCGGCGCGCGCCAGCACGGTCTCCATGTCGATCGCGATCGGCTTGCGGCGATTGATCTTGCGGCCGGTGGGATGGGCTAGGATGTTGACCTCGGGGTGCTCGAGGGCGCGCAGCACGCGCGCGGTCTGCTGCTCGGCGGGCAGCTCGAAGCGGGAATGGATCGACACCACCACCAGGTCGAGGCCGGCGAGCATCTCGTCCTCGAGATCCAGGCTGCCGTCGGCCAGGATGTCGATCTCCATCGCGCGCAGCAGGTGGATCTCGGGGTGGCGGGCGCGGATGGCGTCGATCTCCAGCCATTGCAGGCGGAGACGCCTGGCGTCGAGGCCGTTGACCATCGCCAGCGCCTTGCTGTGGTCGGTGATCGCCATGTACTCGTAGCCGTGGGCGGCGCAGCCGGCGACCATCTCCTCGAGCGTGTTGCGGCCGTCCGACCAGGTCGAGTGCATCTGCAGGTCGCCGCGCAGGTCGGCCAGCTCGATCAGGCGCGGCAGCCGGCCGGCGGCGGCGGCCTCGATCTCGCCGCGGTCCTCGCGCAGCTCGGGCGGGATCCAGGGCAGGCCGACCGTGGCGTAGACGTCGGCCTCCTCGCGGCCGGCGATCCAGACGGCGTCGCCCTGGCCGCCGGCGGTGGCGGGATTGCCGGCCGCGCCGGTGGCGCCGGCGTCCGGGCGGCCGCCCTCGGGGAGCCGGAAGACGCCGTACTCGGAGATCCGCAGGCCGCGCTCGACTCCCCGCCGGCGCAGCTTGACGTTGTGCTCCTTCGAGCCGGTGAAATAGACCAGCGCCGCGCCGTAGCAGTCGGGCGGCACCACCCGCAGGTCGACCTGCAGGCCGTTGCCGAGGACGATCGTCGAGCGGGTGTCGCCGGCCATCAGCACCTGGCCGATCTGCGGGTAGGCCAGCAGGTGGGCCATGACCGGCGCCGGCTCGCCGGCGGTCGCGAGCAGGTCGATGTCGCCCACCGTCTCGACGCGCCGCCGGTAGCTGCCCGCCACCTCCAGCCGCTCGAGCTGCGGGCAGGTCGAGAGGTAGCCGACCAGCGGCTCGACGTAGCGCTCGGACTCGGCCAGCAGGACGCGGTGGGTGTGCTGGCGGTACTCCTCGATGCCGGCGAGGATCCTGGCCTGGGTCTTGTCGCCGAAGCCGGCGAGCGCGGCCACGCGCCCTTCGCGGGCGGCCGCCTCGAGCTCGTCGACGCTGCCGACGTGCAGCTCGTCCCAGAGCCGGCGGGCCTTCTTCGGGCCGACTCCCGGCAGCCGCATCAGCTCGATCAGGCTGCGCGGCAGCTCGGCGATCAGGCGGTCGCGCAGGGCCAGGGTGCCGGTGGTCGCCAGCTCGCGGATGTGCCCGGCCATCTCCTTGCCGATCGCCGGCAGGCTGGTCAGCGGAACGCCCTCGGCCACCATGCGCTCCAGCGGCCGGGTTTGGACCTCGATGGTGCGGACGGCGTTACGGTAGGCCCGGATGCGGAACGAGTCGGCGCCCTGGATCTCCAGCACGTCCGCCACCTCCGCCAGCACCCGGGCGATCTCGACGTTGTCCACGCGAAGCTCTCTTTGGCCGGGCCGTGGGCGGCGGATCTTCCCCTCTGCCTCCCATTGGGCGAGGGCGGTGGCGGCGGGGACAGAGGACTTCGGTGCCTCGCCCAAAGGGAGTCAGAGGGGAGATCCGCCGCCCACGGCTTCCGATATCTTCCGCGGCGGCTGGTAGTCTCTTCGGCGGCCGCTCTCGCCGGAGGCATCATCGCAGAGATCGGTCCGCGGTGCCTACGGTCGCCGCCGGAGGGAACGATGCCCGATGCGCTGCCAGGTAGCCGGCCGTGTGCCGTCACGATCTATACCGATGGGGGGGCGGACCCGAACCCCGGGCCCGGGGGGTGGGGGGCCGTGCTGGTTGATGGCGCGAGCGGGAGAGAGCAGGAGCTGCGCGGCGGCGAGCCGCGGACGACCAACAACCGCATGGAGCTGACGGCGGCGATCCGGGCGCTCGAGGCGCTGCGGCAGCAGCCCTGCCGCGTCGAGATGCACACCGATTCGCAGTACCTGCGGCGCGGGGTCACCGAGTGGCTGCCGGGCTGGATCGCCCGCGGCTGGCGGCGCAAGGCCGGGGAGCTGCAGAACGAGGACCTCTGGCGCCGGCTGGCGGACGTCGCGGCGCGCCACGACGTGCGCTGGAGCTGGGTGAAAGGGCACGCCGGCGACCCTCGCAACGAGCGCGCCGACCAGCTGGCCACCGCCGCCATCCGCGAGCAGCGCGCCGCCGCCCGCGCGGTCGCGCCGAAGGCGGGCCCGCAGGCCGCGCCCCCCGAGCACGAGGTCTTCCTGCGGGTCTCGATGACGCCCCGAGGGGGCGGCTGGGCCGCCCTGCTGCGCGGCGCCGGCGGCGAGCAGGTGCTGAGCGGCGGCCTGCCGCCGGGCGCCGCGGCGACCTCCAACGCCCTCGACCTCTCGGCCGCCACGGCCGCGCTCGAAGCGCTCCCCGCCGGCGCCTCGGTCGCGGTCCACACCGCCTCGGACTACCTGCGCCACGGCGCCAGCCGCTGGCTCCCCGGCTGGCGCCAGCGAGGCTGGAAGACCCAGGAAGGAGGCCAGGTCGCCAACCGCCCCCTCTGGGAGCGCCTCGCCGCCGCCCTCGCCACCCACCGCGTCACCTGGCCCGACGTCAAAGGCCAAGAGATCGAAGAGCTCGACCGCCTCGCCCCCATCGCCAAAGCCGCCGCCACGGCCCGTCCATAGCGGACGGTCATCCGGCCGCCGGTCGCGGGCGTACAATGATCAGCACACATGGAGTTCTCGGGGCGACTCACCGCATTTCCGCCGAGCGACCTCCTGCAGTGGGCCCTCAACGACCGCCGTACCGGGGCCCTGGTCGTGCGCAGGAGCGAGCGCGAGAAGCGGGTCTACTTCCAGGCCGGCGAGGTCGTCACCTGCCTGTCGAACGACCCTGCCGAGTACTTCGGCCAGCACCTGCTGCTCCACGGCCACCTCGAGCAGGACCAGCTGTTCCAGGCGCTGACCTACTGCACCACCCGCGGCGTGCGCCTGGGGACGGCGTTGCGCGAGCTCGGCATCATGACCCCCGAGAAGGTGCAGCAGGCCCTCCGCGCCCAGATCGAGGACACCATCTGCGACCTCTTCCTCTGGGAGCGCGGCGTCTTCTACTTCCGGGCCGAGATGCCGCTCGAAGAGGACCTCCTGCCGGAGCCCATCCACGCCATGGGCCTGATCATGGAAGGCACCCGCTGGCTCGACGAGTACCGGCGCATCCGCAAGCTCTTCATCCACGACAACATGGTCGTGCGCCGCGGCGCCGCCTGGCCCGGCAGCGAACTGTCGCCGGTCGAGCGCCGCATCGCCGCGGAGCTCGACGGCAAGCGGACCCTGGCCGAGCTCTACCGCGTCATCCGCGGCTCCTACTTCCGCTTCCTCGACGGCGCCTACCGGCTGGCGATCCTCGCAGTGCTCGACATCGACTCGGTGGGCGAGCCGATCGACAGCACCACTCGGGAGATGAGCGTCTACGACCTGCTGCTCGAGCAGGCCACCGAGGAGCAGATCCTGGTCGCCCACCGCCACATGGCGGTGCCGCTCGACCTGCTCGAGCGCTGGGTGCCGGTCTGGGTGTCCGAGCCCGCCGCCGAGGAGCAGAAGCGAATGCCGGCGCGCGCCCGCGACTTCTACGCCCGTCTCGACGGCAAGACCCAGCTCGGCGACGCCTTCTCCGGCGACGCCCGCCTGCGCGGCCGCGAGATGGACCTCCTCCTCCTCCAGCTCCAGAAGGGCCGCCTCGCCCTCCTCCCGGCCCCCGTAGAGACCCTCGAAGCCGAAGCCGAGACCCGCGGCCAGCCACCCCTAGAGCGCTGGTGGCAGCGCGTCTTCCCACGGTCCCGGAGCTAGGGGGGAATCTCCAAGTCTCTCCCCCCTTTGGGCGAGGCGTCGAAGTCAGTCAGGTCTTTCCCCCCCTTGGGCGAGGTCTCGAAGTCAGTCAAGTCTCTCCCCCCTTGGGCGAGGCGTCGAAGTCCCTCCCCGCTAAGCCGCCAAAGGAGTAAACAGGAGGGCCACCAGGAGGCGGATCTCTCTCTCCGGCCCCTTTGGGCGAGGCCCCAGAAGTCCGCCAGCGGTGCAAGTCCAGACCCTCGCCCATTGGGGCCGGAGAGAGAGATCCGCCTCCCCAGGCCCGGCCCGTGCGCATCGACCGACGCCGACGCCTACGCCGTCGCCCCCCCCTCGTTGCGCTCGCCCGAGATGATGCGCCAGCCGACGACCTTCTCGTCGATCTCGCGCAGGCGGTTGGCGACCAGGCGGCAGAGCAGCTGCATGAACTCGAGGGCGGCGTGCGGGTCCATGGCGAGGATCTCGCGCACCGTCGCCTGGTCGAGGGTGAGGACGGTGAGCGGACCGCCGTAGGCGCGGGCGTCGGCCGAGCGCGGCTCGCCGTCGATCAGCGACATCTCGCCGAAGAACTCGCCGCGCTCGAGGATCGCCAGCGCCTCCTCCCCGGCGCCGGGGATGAACTTGCTGATCATCGCCTTGCCCTCGAGGATGACGTACATCTCGGCGCCCTCGTCGCCTTCCTGGAACAGCGAGGCGCCGGCGGCGAAGCGCTCCTCCTTGGAAAAGGTGGCGAGCGTCATCAGCTCGCGCCGCGACAGACCCTGCTCGCGGAACAGCCGGATCTTGTCCGTCGACTCCACCTTGACCGCCGCCGGCAGCAGGTCGGGCGGCGCCGGCCGCTTGCGCAGGCGCAGGAAGTTCTCGGGCATCGAGTCCGAGGAGAAGAAGCTCTTCAGCTGGTCGTTGGTGGCGCGCAGCTTCTGCGCCAGACTGTGCCAGAAGCTCCAGTAGAGCTTGATCCCGAGCTCGGGCGCGGCCTCGATCAGCGAGTCGAGCGCCGCGGCGTCGAGGCGGAACAGCTGGCAGGGCGACAGCGCACTGGCGTCGGAGCTGCGGTCCTGGCCGGTGATGTAGCTGGCCTCGCCGAACATGCTCCCCGGCTCGAGCTTGCCGAGCGTGAAGGTGCCGTAGGACGTGGGCCGCTGGATGAGGACCTCGCCGCGCTCGAGGACGTAGAGGTCGCGCCCCTGGCTGCGGTGGGCCAGCACCAGCACCCCGGTCTCGTGGACCTCGTCGTGCACCACGCCGGTCAAGCGGAAGATCTGCTCGTCGGTCAGGTGCGACCACAGCTTGATGCGGCGCAGCCGGGCGGCGAGGTGGAGCTGGCCGCCCGGATCGGCGGCGGCCGCGGCGGGCGCCCCGGCGCTCGCGCCGCCGGCGCCGCTCGCCAGATGGGCGGCCAGCAGGCCGCCGCTGGCCGCGAAGCCGCCCTGCTCGAGGAAGCGCTCGCGGTGCCACTCGAGGCGGTCGAAAGCAGTATGGATCTGCTCCTGCCGCTCGTGGAAGACGTGCACCAGCTCGCGGCTGCCCCAGCCCAGGATCTGCTTCAGGGTCTGGATCCGCCGCCGCAGCCGGCGCCCCCCCTCCTCGTCGCCGTCGTTGAGCAGCAGGAAGGCGTGGGCGGTGGCCGAGAGGGCGGCCTCGAACTGCTTGCGCTCGATCTCGGCGCGGCCCAGGCTCTCGGCCACCTCGCGGTCGAAGGGGTTCAGGCGCAACGCCTTGCCGAACTCCTCGGCGGCGCCGTCGAAGTCCTTGCGGCGGAACAGCAGGCGGCCTTGCAGCTCGGCGTGCGCCGGGTTGGCGAGGTCCTTGGCCTTGGCCACCTCGATGCACTCGATGGCGCGGGCGTTCTCCCCCCGCTCGGCGTAGAGGCGGGCGAGGCCCAGGAAGTGGGCGGCGTCGATGGCGTTGCGGCGGAAGCCCTCGCGCAGCACCTCGCGCAGGCTGCGGCTGCGGGCGTCGCCGCCGCCCTCGAGCTGCTGCAGCTTGCGGACCTCCGCCAGCGCCAGCTTCACCGACAGGTTCGCGGGATCGAGGCGCAGCGCCAGCAGCAGCAGCTCCGCCGCCTCGTCGTGACGGGAGGCCGCGCTCATGCGCCGGGCGAGGTCGGCGAGCTCGTCGACCTCGCGGGTCAGGTCCGGGGGCTGGGGTCGAGTGTCGCGCATGCCCGGTGCCCGCTCGCAGCGAGCGCCCGGGGAGTGTAGCATGCGGCGGCGGCCGCGGCCGGCGGCCGCCGCACGTCGGATCGCCTGCTCAGCAGTGCCGGCAGGACAGGGTAAAGCAGGTGTTGTTCGGGATGTCGCTGTTCGGCTCGGTGCCCACCGGGCCGCCGGGGCCGCGCCGCTCGTCGAGGAGGCGCAGGGTCTCGCGCGACAAGCTGACCTTCCTGGGCTGTCTCTTCATCGGATTCTCCTCTGTCGCGATGGACGGTTCGGCGGGCCGCGCTCAGCAGATGTGCGGCCTGCAGGAGGCGGTGTAGCAGTTGTTCGGCAGGTCGGTATTGGGCTCGGTGCCCACCGGGCCGCCGGGGCCGCGCCGCTCGTCGAGGAGGCGCAGGGTCTCACGCGACAAGCTGACCTTCCTGGGCTGTCTCTTCATCGGATTCTCCTCTGTCGGATGGACGGTTGGGCCGCCGCGGGCCGGCGGCGGCGCCATCTATTAGTAGCTGTGCGGCGGTGGCGGGGATGGAGACAGCGGCTCGTCCCGTCGCCGCGGCGTGCCGGCGGTTGAAACCTGGCATGGGATTCGCTACATTCACCGTCGTTGAAGTCTCCATCCTCATCGGCCGGCGGGCCTGCGATCCCTGCCCTCCGTCACGTCCTGGGAGTCGCGGGCCAGGCGCCGGCCGGCGCGCGTCCGGGCGACCTGACCGACGCCATGCGGGACGCGATCGATCGCTGCCGCCGCGGCGCCTGGCGGGAGGGGCTGCCGGCGCTCGCCCGCATCGCCGAGCAGGAAGCGCGCCCGGGCGGGCTGCCGGCGCTGGTCTACTCCTACCTGGGCTACGGGATCGCGTTACGCCAGCAGCGCATCGCCGATGGGCTGAAGCTCTGCCAGCATGCGGTGAAGATGGAGTTCTACCAGGCGGAGAACTACCTCAACCTGGCGCGCACCCAGATGCTGGCCGACCAGCGCCGGGGGGCGGTGCGGTCGTTGTCCGAGGGCCTCAGGATCGAGCCCGACAACGAGCAGCTGCTCGAGCTGCAGCGCGAGCTCGGGTGGCGCCGGCGGCCGGTCCTGTCGTTCCTCTCTCGTTCGAACCCGATCAACGCGCTGCTGGGCAGGCTCCGCCACCTGGTGATCCCGGATCGCCCGCCGCGCTCCTGAGCCCTCAGCGGGTGGTCTGCACCGGCGTCGGCTTCATGTCCTCGAAGACGATGCCCAGGTTCTGGGCGCCGGCGTCGCGGGTCAGGTCCATGAAGGTGGCGACCTTGTCGTAGGGCAGCTCGCCGTCGGCGGCGAAGAAGACGACCTTGCTCTGGCGCCCGGTCAGCGCCGTGCGCAGCCGTCCCTGGAAGTCCGCCAGCTCGACGGGCGTCTTGTTGATGAAGGCATGCCCCTGCTCGTCCAGGCGCACGATGATCTGATCGGCATCGGGCTGCGGGGTCGCCGTCGTGACCTTCGGCGGCACCTGCACCGCGTAGCCCATCTGCAGCAGCGGCACCGCCACCATGAAGATGATCAGCAGCACCAGCACCACGTCCACGAGCGGGGTGATGTTGATGTCACTGCGGATGCCGCTGGCTCCGCCGCGTACCTCCATTGCCATCTGGCACTACTCCTTTTCCGCGCTACCGTTCCGCGCGTGAAACGACCCAGGCCCCCTACGAGGGGAGCCCGACCTTGACCTTCTCGACCACCAGCCCCACCCGGCTGAAGCCGGCCTCGTTGATCAGCCGCATCACCTCGCGCACCTTCTTGTACTTCAGCCGGCGGTCGCCCTTGAGCACCACCTGCTTGTCCGGGGTCTGGTCGTGGATGCCCTTCAACGTCGCCGGCACCTGGGTGTCGGGCACCCAGTTCTGGCTGACGAAGATGCTGCCGTCCTGCTTGATCGAGATGGTGAGCTGCTTGCTGTTCTCCGGCATCTTCTCCGGCACCTTGGTCTCGGGCAGGGCGACGTCGATGCCCTTCTGCAGCATCGGGGTGACGACCATGAAGATGATCAGCAGCACCAGGCAGACGTCGACCAGGGGAGTCACGTTGATCTGGCTCTTGACCTCCTCGACGAGCTTCGGCTTAACGTGCTTGGGCAGCATTCCGGGTCCTCTGCTTCATGAAGAAGTCGATCAGCTCGGAGGCGGAGTTCGACATCTCGACCTGCAACCGCTCCAGCTGGTTGGTGAAGTAGTTGAAGACCCAGGCGGCCGGGATGGCGACGAAGAGGCCGAGGGCGGTGGACACCAGCGCCTCGGCGATGCCGGCCGAGACCGCGCCGATGCCGCCCGAGCCGGTCAGCGCCATGCCGGTGAAGGCCTTGATGATGCCGATGACGGTGCCGAACAGGCCGATGAACGGCGTCAGCGTGGCGATCGTCGCCAGGCCGCCGAGGCCGCGCTTGAAGTCCGAGGTGGTGAGCAGGGCGGCGCGCTCGACGGCGCGGCCGGCGGCCTCGACGATCTCGATCTGGGAGAGCGGGCTGGTCGTGCTCTCGTACTGGAAGGACTGCAGCCCGGCGGCCACGACGCGGGCCAGGTGGCTCTGCGGGTACTTCATCGCCGCGTCGATGGCGGCCTGCGGCCGGTCGTGCTTGAGGTGATCGGTCGCCAGCCGGGCGAACTCGAGCGACTGCCGGCGCGCCTTGCGGAACAGCAGCCAGCGCTCGACGGAGACGTACAGCGTCCAGATCGACAGCAGGATCAAGATGGCCACCACGCCCTTGTTGATCCACGTCATGTTCTCCCAAATCGCTGCGGCGCTAAAGCCGGTCATGCGCTTCTCCTCTTAGTCAGAGCGTTAGACCCCAAGGAACCAGGTGTCATTGCACCTGAAAGTTGACGGTGAGCGTGTAGTACACCTTGACGGGCTTGCCCTGGAGCGTGGCGGGCCGGAATCGCCACTTGCTCACGGCCTCGACCGCGGCCTTGTCGAGGCCCATCGGCATCCCCTTGAGCACGTGCGCGTTGACGACGTTGCCCTGGGCGTCGATGATCGCCTCGATGATGACCACCCCCTGCAGCCGCGCCTTGCGCGCCATCTCGGTGTAGACCGGCGGCGGCGCCGAGATCTTCTCGGGCTTGGTCACCGCGCCGCCGACGTGCAGCGGCGCATCGTCCACCGCGCCGCCCACCACCCCGCCCTCGACGCCGCCGGCGACGCCGCCGGGCACGCCGCCGGGGACGCCGCCGGGCACGCCGCCGGTCACGCCGGTGTCGGGGGCGGGCTCCTCGTGCGTCGGCTCGGGCAGCTTCTCCGGCACCACCACCGGCTGGACCGGCTCGGACTGCTTGATGACCTGGACCTGCTTGACGACCGGCTTCGGCGCCGCGGGCGGCGGCGGCGGGGGCGGCGGCGGCGGGGGCGGCGGCGGCGCGGCGTTCATGAACACCACGTTGATCGGCGGCTCCTCGACCGACGGCACGTTCCAGTACTCGGCGAACAGGAGGCTGGCCAATACCATCGCGTTCAGGGTGAGGGCGGTGATCAGCAGGAACCAGCGCACCCCCCGGCTGTTCCGCTTCTTGTCCAGCGCGATGAGAGAGTTCTCGAACATCGGATCACCTCAGCCCTGGGCGGCGGTCTTCGGCGCGGCGGGTTGCGCCTTCTTCCGGAGCTCCAGGCCTTTCTTCAGCCAGATCTCGGCCTCGTTGACATCGGCGGTGCGGGCGTTGCCGTCGGTCTCGAGCTTCGCTTTCTCGCGCAGCTCGAGGCCGAGGTAGAACATGGCGTCGAAGTAGTCGGGCTTCAGGTCGACGGCCTTGCGCAGCGAGCGCAGGCCCAGCTCCACCAGCTGCTGCTTGGCGGCGAAGTCGATGGTGTTGACGTTGTAGACCTTGTGCCAGGCCTCGACGCCGATCGAGTAGAGCGAGACCGGCTGCTCGGGGCCGGGGGTCTTGAGCGCCAGCTGCTCGGCGTCCGGCAGGCGGCCGGCCTGGATCAGCACGTTCACCCGGTACTTGTTCCACTTCGGGTCGTTGGCCTCGTTCGGGTGCTGCTGCTGCAGCTGGTCGACGAACGAGAGGGCCTGCTGGTACTGCTTGGAGCTGACCAGGATCGACATCATGTAGTCCTGGACCTTGGCATCTTCCGGGTTTTCCTTCTTGAGGTACTTCTGGAAGGCGTCGGCGGCGATGCGGCCGTACTCGAGGTTCTTCGGGCTGTCGTCGCCCGGGCGGTAGAGCGCCAGGGCGGAGAGGCCCACCGATCTCCAGGCGAAGGTGTCGTCGGGATCCAGCTCCAGGCCCTTCTGGTACTCGACCAGCGCCGCGCTGTACTGCTCCTGCTGGTACAGGGAGTTGCCCTTCTTCAGCTCGACTCGCGCCTGCAACCGCCGGCAGCCGCCGAGCAGCGGCAGGGCCAGGAGAGCCAGGGCAGCGAGGACCAGGGATCTACGCATTCTCACCTCTTCCCTCCTTTGGAGGGGTGAACCTCCGGTTTGGTTCCCGCCCGCCGAGATTCGCCGGGGTGAAGAGGCGGGGCGGCGCACCGCCGCGTGCCGCTGCCTGGGTACGGAACGCGCGCGCCTGCCCCCACCCGCGCTTGAGGCATGGCGCGTCAGTTTACCGTGGAAGCGATGCTTGTCAAGTAGCGTTTCTCCCCCCGTTCGTCCCCACGACCGTCACGTCCTACAGGCCTGCTTCGCGCGAAGAGATGCAAAGGCCAGGCCCGCCTCGGGAGCGGCCGCGGGGCCGGGCCCGGGCCGCCCGGCGCCCGGGAACGCGCGGCGAACCGCGGTCCTCGATGCTAGTCGAAAAATGCGCCGATGCCAACCCGTTTGGCAAAGAGTCAACCCTGGCGGGGTATGCGGAGGGCCGCGTGGGGTTTCCGCGTGGGGTTTCCCCGGAGTCCCCGCCGTCTTGCCGCGTGGGTCGCGCCGTGTCAGACTCCGCGCCGCATCCATCGTCGAAGCCAGCGCGGAGGCTCCCTTGCTGCGAGGCATCTTCCAACCCAAGCCGCTGGGGGCGATCCTCGCCTCGGCGGAGGCCCCCGAGACCGCGCTCAAGCGGTCCCTTGGGCCGGTGCAGCTGACCCTCCTCGGCATCGGCGCGATCATCGGCGCCGGGATCTTCTCGACCGTCGGCACCGCGGCGGCCGGCGGCGGCGACCACCTCGGGGCGGGGCCGGCGCTGGTGCTGTCGTTCGTGATCACCGCCATCACCTGCGGCTTCGCGGCGCTCTGCTACGCCGAGTTCGCCTCGATGGTGCCGATCTCCGGGTCCGCCTACACCTACGCCTATGCCACCCTGGGCGAGCTGATCGGCTGGATCATCGGCTGGGACCTGATCATCGAGTATGCCGTGGGCAACGTGGCGGTCGCCATCTCCTGGGCCGGCTACTTCCAGGAGCTGCTGCGCGGCTTCGGCATCCTCTTCCCCGACTGGCTGGCGACCGACCTGCGCACCGCGGTCGAGTCGGCCCACCAGGCGGCGGCGGCGCGCGCCGCCGGGGTCGACCCTGCCACCCTGGGCGACGCCGTGATGCAGGGGGCGCGGGCCGTGGCGCAGGCGCCGCACGTCGGCGGCGTGCCGATCGTCTTCAACCTGCCGGCCTTCGCGATCGTCATGCTGGTGACCGTCGTGCTGGTGATCGGCATCCGCGAGAGCGCCTGGTTCAACTCCTCGATGGTGGTGCTCAAGCTGGCGATCATCACGGTCTTCGTCGTCCTCGGAGGCTTCTACGTCAAGACGGCCAACTGGCACCCGTTCGCGCCGAACGGCTTCAAGGGCATCTCGGCGGCGGCCGCCATCATCTTCTTCGCCTACATCGGCTTCGACGCCGTCTCGACGGCCGCCGAGGAGACCCGTAACCCGAAGCGCGACATGCCGATCGCGATCATCTCCAGCCTGGTGATCTGCACCTTGATCTACATCGCGGTGGCGGTGGTGCTCACCGGCATGGTGCCGTGGCGGCAGCTGGGCACCGCCGAGCCGCTGGCGACGGCCTTCTCGGCGCTGGGGATGAAATGGCCGGCGGCGTTCATCTCGCTCGGCGCGGTGTTCGCGACCACCTCGGTGCTGGTGGTCTTCCAGCTCGGCCAGCCGCGCATCTTCTTCTCCATGGCGCGCGACGGCCTGCTGCCGCAGTGGGCGGCGCGCGTCCATCCCCGCTTCCGCACGCCGCACGTCACGACCTGGATCACCGGCATCGCGGTGGCGGTGTTCGCCGGCCTGCTCAACATCAACGAGGTCGTCGAGCTGACCAACATCGGCACCCTCTTCGCCTTCCTGCTGGTCTGCATCGGCATCGTCGTCCTGCGCTACAAGGACCCCGACCGGCCGCGGCCGTTCCGGGTGCCGCTGGGCCCCTGGCTGCTGCCGCTGCTGGGCGCCGGCTCCTGCATCTTCCTCATGGTGTACCTGCCGCCCTCCTCGTGGTGGCGCTTCATCGGCTGGCTGGTGCTCGGCATGTCGATCTACTTCTCCTACGGCTACTGCCAGAGCGTGGTCGGCCGCGAGCTGGGCCGGCCGTCGCGCACCCCGGCGACCCTGCAGGCGGCGGCGCTCGGCTTCCTGCTGCTGGCGGCCGGGCTGTTCACCATCCCCCACGACGCGTCGCTGCCGCGCCTCTTGTCCCTGGCGCTGGCGGTGCCCGGGGCGCACGCGGGAGCGGTTGCCACCGAGCTTGCCACGCGGTCCGAGCACCTGCGGGCGCTGGTCGGCCTGGCGATCGTCGCGGCCGGCCTGGCCCTGGGCGCCGCGGGGCTGCTGGCCGAGTGGCGGCGGCGCCCTGCATTTGCGCCTGGCCGGCGGGACCCCTTATGATCCCAGCGACGATGCGGCTCGCTTCCCTCCTCCGCGCTTCCACCGCCGTCCTGATGGCCGGAGCGGTCCTGCTCCTGCTCGAGCTCCCCATCTGCTCGTCGTCGGCCTGTCCGATGGCCAAGATGGATCGGGGCCTCTGCCGCGCGATGGGGCTCGACTGCTGTCGCGCCGCCGCCGGGAGGGTGTCCCATGATTCTCCACGCCTCGCGTCGCCGGACCTCGCCCTCTCGGTTCAGGCCGTCGTGGCCGCCGCCGCGCCGGCCACCGTCACCGATCGCGACCCGTCTCGGCTGGCACCCGCCGCTCCCGCGGTGATCCAGGGCGTCGGGCTGCATACTCTCTTCGCCGTCTTCCGAATCTAGCGCTCCCCGGGGAGAAGTGTGTCCTGCCGGGCCTCTCGCGAGGCTCGGTGCGAACCCTCGACCGGAGGAGCCATGCATCACGACTGTCGTACCCTTGGCGAGCTGTCGTTCTCGCCCCGCCGCGCCGTCCTCGCCGGCGCCCTGCTGGTGCTCGTGCCGGCGCGGGCCGCGGCCGCGGCGGATGCCTTCCAGCCGCCGCCGCCCCTCGCACCGGCAGCCGGCGCCCTTCACGCCGAGCCGCCGCCCGCACCGGGCCAGGCTGCGCCGCCGCCGACACCCCTCGCCACGCTGGTGGCGGAGCTCGAGCAGCGCAATCCGCAGGTCCTGGCGGCGCGCCAGGCGTGGAAAGCCTCGAGCCAGGTGCCCTCCCAGGTGGCCACGCTTCCCGATCCGCAGCTCGAGCTGCAGCAGGTCAGCGTCGGCAGCCCCTTGCCGTTCGCCGGCTACACGACCAGTGACTTTGCCTACGCCGGCATCGGCGTCTCGCAGGACCTGCCCTATCCAGGGAAGCTCCGCCTGCGGGGCGAGATCGCCGAGCGCGAGGCCGCCGCCGCCGCGGATCGCGCCGAGGCGGTCCGGCTCTCGGCGGTCGAGCAGCTGAAGGTGACCTATCTCCGCCTCGCCTACCTCCAGCAGACGCTGGTCATCCTGGAGCGGGACGGGGCGCTGCTCGCCGAGATCGCGGAGGCCGCGGGCGCGCGCTATCGCGTCGGGCAGGGCAGCCAGCAGGACGTGCTCAGGGCACAGCTCGAGCGCACCAAGCTGCTGCGCGAGATCGAGATGCGCCACCGCGAGATGGCGGGCCTCGAGGCGCGGCTCAAGCAGCTTCTCGACCGCCCTCCCGATTCTCCCGACCTCGCCACCGAGCCGCTCGGCGAGACCGCCCTGCCTGCCGGCGGCGACGGCGCCCTGCCTGCCGGCGCGCTGCCTGCCGGCGCCCGGAATCCGGAGGTGGCGGCCGCGCAGGAGGCGACGCTCGAGCGGAGCCTGCGGGTGGACCTGGCCCGCAAGGACTTCTATCCCGACTTCAACCTGCAGTACATGTGGGAGCGGACGGACCCGGCCAGGTTCCGCGCCTACTACATGGTGACCCTCGGCGTCCGCCTGCCGCTGCACCGGCTGCGGCGGCAGCAGCCGGAGCTCGTGCAATCGGTCGCCGAGCTGGAGCGTTCCCAGCGCGAGTACGAGGCCGCGGTGCAGCAGACCAACTTCGACGTCCGCGATCAGCTGGCGGCGGCCGCGAGCGCTTCGCGGCTCCTCGCGATCTACCGCGGCGGCCTTCTCCCGCAGGCCGCCGCCGGCTTCGAGGCGGTGCTGGCCGCCTACCGGGTCGGCCGCCAGGATCTCGCGACGCTGCTGGCGTCGTTCTCCGATCTGCTGAAGCTCGACGTCGAATATTGGAGCACTCTCGCCGATCACGAGACGGCGCTGGCCCGTCTCGAAAGGCTGCGAGGAGGGACACCGCAATGATCGAGCGACCGAGCGAGCGAGCGACCGAGCGACCGACCGGCCGACCGAACGGCCGCGACGCAACGGCGGACGCCGCCGATCTCCTCGCCGCGCGTGCGGCGGCGGGCCGCTACCGCCGCGCCTTCCTGGTCAGCCTCGGAGCCGCGCTCGTCCTGGCGCTCGGCATGGGAGTGCTCTGGTGGCGGCAGCCGGCGCCGCGGCGGAGCCACGCCGCGCCGGCGGCCTCCGCGGCAGGGGCGAAGGCTGGAAGGACGCCCGAGGCGGGAGCCGCGGCCCCTGAGGCGGGCGCCGCCCCGGCAGCGCCTGGGGCGGGTGCCGCCGCGGCGATGCCCGAGCCGGGCGCCCCTGCGCCTGCGGAGGCCGAAGCCCCGAGGGCGCCCATCCAGCTCTCGCCGCGGCGCATGCAGAGCATCGGCGTGGAGACTGGCACCGTCGAGTGGAAGACCGTGCGCGACGAGCTGCGCCTCTACGGCAACGTGCAGGCCGAGGAGCGCCGGCTGGCCTACGTGCAGACGCGATTCGCGGGCTGGCTGCGCAAGGTCTATGCCGATGCGACCGGGACCCTGATTCGGAGGGGCCAGCCCCTGTTCACGATCTACAGCCCGGAGCTGGTGGCGACCGAGGAGGAGTACCTGCTGGCGAAGAGGCAGCAGGCGCTGCTGCGCGCCAGCCCGGTCGACGGCGTCGCCGCGGGGGCCGACTCGCTGCTGGCGGCGGCCCGCCAGCGGCTCTTGCAATGGCAGGTGCCGAGCCGCCAGATCGCGCGGCTCGACGCGACCGGCAAGGCGATCGCCGACGTGACCATCGACTCTCCGGTGTCGGGCTACGTCACCGAGAAGAACGCGCTGCCCAACCTCTACGTCCAGCCGGAGACCCGCCTCTACGCCGTTGCCGACCTCTCCGAGGTCTGGGTGGATGCGCAGCTCTTCCAGCAGGACGCCGGCAGGGTCGCCGCGGGCGATGCCGCCGAGGTCACGGTGGACGCCTACCCCGGCAAGGTCTTCCGCGGCCGCGTCGATTCCCTGCTGCCGCAGGTCGACATGACCACCCGGACGCTGCCTGTCCGCCTGGTCTTGCCGAACCCCGGCCTGCGGCTGCGGCCGGGGATGTACGTGAACGTCACTCTCGAACCGGCGCTCGGCCGGCAGCTGGTCATCCCGGCGGCGGCGGCCCTGCACTCCGGCACGACGACCCTGGCCTTCGTCTACGGCAGCGACGGCGCCGTCGAGCCGCGCCGGATCGAGCTGGGGCCGCGGGCCGGCGAGGCGGTTGTGGTGCGGAAGGGACTGCGGGCCGGCGAGCGGATCGTCACCTCGCCGAACTTCCTGATCGACTCCGAAGCCCAGCTCGCGGCCGCCGCCGGCGCGTTCGTGCCGCCGCCGCCCGGCGCCGGCGCCGCCGCCGCGATGAACGCGCCGCCGCGGGCCCTGGCCACGGCCGAGCTGACCACCGAGCCCTCGCCGCCCGCCAGGGGCGCCAACCTGGTGCGCGTCAAGCTGACCGGCCAGGACGGCAAGCCGATCGCCGGGGCGGAGGTGACGGTCACCTTCTTCATGCCGGCGATGCCCGCCATGGGCATGGCGGCGATGACGACTGCCGTCGCCGCGGGCGACAAGGGCGCCGGCATCTACGAGGGCAAGGGCGAACTCGCCTCGGGCGGTACCTGGCAGGTCACCGTGCTGGCGCGCCTGCACGGCCAGGTCGTCGCCCGCCGGCAGCTTTCGCTCTCGGCGACGGGAGGGATGTGAGGTGATCCGGCGGACCATCGAATGGTGCGCGGACAACCGTTTCCTGGTGTTCGCGGGCGTGCTGCTGCTGGTGGGGGCCGGCATCTGGTCGCTCGGCCGCATCCCGCTCGACGCGCTCCCCGACATCTCCGACGTCCAGGTGATCGTGCACACCAACTGGGAGGGCGAGCCGCCGAACCTCATCGAGGACCAGGTGACCTATCCCATCGTCGCCGCCCTGCTCGCCGCGCCGCACGTCAAGGCGGTCCGCGCCCAGACCATGTTCAACGACTCGTACGTCTTCGTGGTCTTCGAGGACGGCACCGACATCTACTGGGCGCGCTCGCGGGTCGTCGAGTACCTGCAGGCGATCGCCGGCCGCCTGCCCGAGGGAGTGCATCCGGCGATCGGCCCGGACGCGACCGGCGCCGGTTGGGTCTACGAGTACGTGCTGGTCGACCGCGGCCACCGCCACAGCCTTGCCGATCTCCGCAGCCTGCAGGACTGGCACCTGCGCTACCAGCTGGCGACCGTGCCCGGCGTCGCCGAGGTGGCGAGCATCGGCGGCTTCGTCCGCCAGTACCAGGTGCAGCTCGATCCCAACCGGCTGCTCGCCTACGGCATCCCGCTCAGGGCGGTGATCGAGCGGGTCAAGGCGAGCACCAACGAGGTCGGCGGCCGCGTGCTGGAGCTCTCCGGCACCCGCTACATGATCCGCGGCGTCGGCTATCTGCGCTCGCTCGCCGACCTCGAGAAGGTGCCGCTGACGGCGAGCAACGGCATCCCGGTGACGATCGGGGACGTGGGCACCGTCGCCTTCGGCCCCGACCTCCGCGAGGGGATCGCCGAGTGGCAGGGAGAAGGCGAAGCCGTGGGCGGCATCGTGGTCATGCGCTACGGCATGAACGCGCTCGAGGTCATCGACGGCGTCAAGCGGAAGCTGGCCGCGATCGCGGACACGCTGCCTCCCGGCGTCGCGGTCGTCGCCGGCTACGATCGCGCCGGATTGATCGAGGATTCGATCCGCACCTTGCAGCGCGACCTGCTCGAGGAGGCGGTCGTCGTCAGCCTGGTGATCGTCGTCTTCCTGTTTCACTTCCGCTCGGCGCTGATCCCGATCCTGACGCTGCCGATCGCGGTGGTGGCTTGCTTCATTCCCATGCTCTACCTGCACGTCAGCTCCAACATCATGTCGTTGGGCGGGCTGGCCCTGGCCATCGGCGTGCTGGTGGATGCGGCGATCGTGATGGTCGAGAACGGCTACCGGCATCTCTCCGAGCGGGCGGCGGGCGCGCCGGAGCTCGCCGAGCGGGAGCGGCGGCGGTTGCTGATCGACGGCGCGAAGCAAGTAGGACCGGCACTCTTCTTCTCGCTACTGATCGTCGTGGTCTCCTTCCTGCCGGTCTTCCTGCTCGAGGCGCAAGAGGGGCGGATGTTCCGGCCGCTGGCGTGGACCAAGACCTTCGCGGTGGGCTTCTCGTCGCTGCTGGCGATCACCCTGGTGCCGGCCCTGATGGTCCTCTTCATCAAGGGGAAGCTGCGCCCGGAAGCGAAGAACCCGGTGTCGCGCGTCACCCAGGCCCTGTACCTGCCGGTCCTCCGGCTGTGCCTGCGCTACCGGAAGACCACGCTGCTCGCCAACCTGCTGTTCCTGGCGGTGACCTTTCCCCTGATGTGGAGGCTCGGCAGCCAGTTCATGCCGCCCCTCTACGAGGGCTCGGCGCTCTACATGCCGACGGCCCTGCCCGGGATCTCGATCACCCAGGCCGGCGTGCTGCTGCAGGAGCAGGACCGCATCCTGCGCTCGTTCCCGGAGGTCGAGACCGTGTTCGGGACCGCCGGGCGCTCGGACAGCGCGACCGACAACGCGCCGCTCGACATGTTCGACACGACCGTCATGCTCAGGCCGCGCGAGCAATGGCCGCCGGGGATGACCTACGAGCGGCTCGTCGAGGCCATGGACGAGAAGCTGCGGTTCCCGGGCCTCACCAACACCTGGACGATGCCGGTCGAGAACCGGCTCGACATGGCCCTGACCGGCATCAAGACGCCGGTGGGGCTGAAGGTGCAGGGTCCCTCCCTCGACGGCATCCAGCAGCTCGGCGCCCAGCTGCAGCGGGTGCTGTCGCGGCTGCCGGAAGTGCGCTCCGTGTTCGCCGAGAGGGTGGCGCAAGGCTTCTACGTCGACGTCGAGGTGGATCGCGCCGCGGCCGCGGCCTACGGCCTGACCGTCGCCGACGTCCAGCAGGCCGTCGCATCCGGGATCGGCGGCATGAACGTCGCGCAGAACGTCGAGGGGCGGGAGCGCCACCCCATCAGCGTCCGCTACCAGCGCGACTTCCGCGACGACCTCGACCAGCTGCGCCGGGTGCTGATCGCCACCCCCTCCGGCGCGCAGATCCCGCTCGGACAGGTCGGCAAGGTCTCCTTCTCGCGCGGCCCGGCGATGGTCCGCGACGAGGACGGCGAGCTCACCGGCTACGTCTACCTCGACCTCGATACCAAGGACTACGGCGGCTTCGTCGAGCGGGCGTCGCGCCGGCTGCGGGCGGAGCTTTCCCTGCCGGCGGGCTTCACCTGGCGCTGGTCGGGCGAGTACGAGCTCCAGCTGCGCGCGAAGCGGACCTTGAAGCTGATCCTGCCGGTGGTGTTCTGCGTCATCTTCCTGCTGCTGTACATGGTCTTCCATTCGGTCGCCGAGGCGCTGGTGCTGATCTTGCCGACGTTCTATGCGATGACCGGTGGCCTGGTCCTGCAATGGCTCCTCGGCTACGAGTTCAGCGTCGCGGTCTGGGTCGGCTACATCGCGCTCTTCGGCATCGCCGTCGAGACTGGGGTGGTGATGGTGGTCTACCTGCACGAGGCCCTCGACCGGCGGCTGGCCGGCGGAGCGCCGCTGCGGCACGAGGACATCCAGGAGGCGGCCATCGCCGGCGCGGTCCAGCGTCTGCGGCCGAAGCTGATGACGGTGACCGCGGTGCTCGCCAGCCTGATCCCCATCCTCTGGGAGAGCGGCACCGGCGCGGACGTGATGAAGCCGATCGCCGCGCCCATCGTCGGCGGCATGGTCACCTCGACGATTCACGTGCTGATCCTCGTGCCGGTGCTCTTCTCCCTGATGAAGGAGCGGCAGCTCCGCCGCGGCACGCTGCGGCGAAGCGGGAGCGGCCCGGCGGTGGTGTCCTAGATTGATCCCTCTGACGCGGGCTATCCCTCCTGCCTCCGTTTGGGCGAGGCCCCGAAGTTCTCGAGGGAACTGACCTTGGAGTTGAGGGCCTCGCCCAAACGGAGGCAGGAGGGATGGCCCGCGTCAGCTCAATCTAGGACACTACCGGCCCGGCCCCGGGCTTGCCCCTGGAGAGCCCCGGGAGTAGATTCGCCCACGCCGTGCCTCCGAGTGCGCTCCGCCTCGCTTGCTTCCTCGCCGGTCTCTTGACGTTCCTGTCCTGGGAGGTCATCGCTCCCCATCATGCGGCGACCGCCTCCAAGGCTCGGCGCTGGCTGGTCAATCTTGGGCTTGCCCTGATGAACGGGCTCCTCGTCACGTCGCTGTGCGCCGCCTGCTACGTGATCGCCCTGCGCCGGATGGCGCCCTGGCGCGTCGGCCTCTTCGAGCTCACCGCGGCGTCGCCCTGGCTCCGCCTGCCCGCCGAGATCGGGGCGCTCGACCTCCTCACCTACTGGCTCCATCGCGGCTACCACCGCGTGCCGCTGATGTGGAGATTCCATCGGGTCCATCACACCGACCTGGACCTCGACGTCTCCTCCGCGTCCCGCTTCCATCTCGGCGAGGTCCTGGCCTCGGGCGTCGCCAAGCTGGCGTTCGTGGTCCTGCTCGGGATCTCGTACCAGGGTCTCGTCGCCTTCGAGATCGTGCTGCTGCTGGCGGCCCAGTTCCAGCATGCGAACATCGCCATTCATCCCCGGCTCGAGCCGATGCTCTGGTGGACCTTCGTGCCGCCAGCCATGCATCGCGTCCATCACAGCCCCGAGCCGGAGGAGACGGACTCCAACTTCGGGACGCTCGTGGTCGCCTGGGATCGCCTCTTCGCCACGCTCCACACGCACACCGCCAGCTCGCCTCCCTTCGGGCTGTGGAACTGGCGCGATGAACGGCGGCTGGGGCTCGCCAGGATGCTGGCGCTGCCATTCTCCCGCGGCTGCGCCGCGACCGCCGAGGGCCAAGCCGGCACCGGCGAACGCCTCGAGCCCGGCACCGGGGTACCGAAGCCGTGACTCTTGCGCGAACGGAGCTCGTCCACCGGGGCCAGGGTCTGACTTACGCGACTCTCGCCCTCAACAGCCTCGAGGCAATCGTTGCGCTCGCGGCCGGCCTCGCGGCTGGGAGCGTTGCGCTGCTTGGTTTCGGGGTGGACAGCCTGATCGAGCTCACTGCAGGCGCTATCGCCCTCTGGCGTCTCGCCGCCGATCTCGACCCGGCGCGGCGAGCGCGAGTCGAGAGCACCAGCTTGCGCATCGTCGGTGCGTGCTTCTTCGCGCTCGCCGTCTACGTGGCCTGGGAAGCCGGCCGCTCACTCGTTCTCCAGGAACGACCGGCGCCGAGCCTTGCCGGCATCGCGCTGGCGGTTCTCTCGCTCGTGAGCATGCCGCTCCTCGCCCGCGCCAAGCGTCGCGTCGCGGTGGGGATGCGCAGCGGCGCCCTCGCCGCCGAGGCGCGACAAACGGCGCTCTGCGGCTACCTCTCGGCCATCCTCCTCGGTGGCCTCCTCCTCAACCGGGCGCTCGGATGGTGGTGGGCCGATCCGCTGGCCGCGCTCTGCATGCTGCCGATCATCGTGAAAGAGGGCCTCGATGGAGTCCAGGGCCGCTCTTCCTGCGATTGCTGCTGACCGCCGGGCCAGCGTGAGGAACCCAGGCTCCGGAACACTCGCCACTGTCGTGGTCCTGACCGCGGCACGGCGCCAGCGGGGGCCGGGCGGCAACGCCCGGCCCCGCGAGAGACCGCCGGCCAGAGAGACTCGCTAGGTGCAGTTGAGGAACTTGAAGCTGCCGATGCGGGTGCTCCAGTTGAAGGTGCCGTTCTGCTTCAGGTACTCGGTCGTATACCAGAACGTGCACTGGTCCACCGGGTCGATCACCATCGCGCTGTAGTCACCCCAGCGATTGAGGCTGCGGGTCTGCGAGCCGGTGCCATTCTGGAGCACGGCCTCGGCGCCCATGGTGCCCAGCGGATCGGTCACCAGGCGGCCGGTGTAGGTGACGCTCGGGAAGACCGTGCCGCTCGACACGCTGTAGCCGAGCGCCATGTTGCCCACCTTGTCCATCGCGATCGAGCCCATCCAGCGGCTGTTGCCGTCGGGCGAGAAGGTGCTCTGCTGGAAGACCGTAGGGGCGGTGCCGGGGTTGCGCAGCTCGTACCAGCGGACGCCGTCCACCTCAGTCTTCTTGTTGCCGCTCACCTTGACCGAATGGTTCACGACCAGCGCCTCGTGATCGCCGAAGTTGCGGTACGCGAGGCGGTACATCAGCCGGTCGGCGAGCGAGTCCAGCTTCTGCGAGGTGCCGGGCTGGGGGATGCACGTGCCGCCGCCGCAGGCCGTGGCGAACGCGGCGACCGGGAGATTGGTCGGGCCAGTCAGCGTGGTGTTCGCCGGCGTCGCCCAGTCGACGTGGAATTTCCAGAGGTTGAGCGAGTTGGTGCCGAAGTTGAGGAGGAAGTTCGGCGAACCCGCGGGAGGAGCCGTGGCACTGTCGAGGTCGGCGGGCAGGACGCCGCCGAAGGCGCTGGTGAGCTGGAAGCACTGCTGTGTCGCGGGCTGCCCGGCGAGCATCGAGGTGCGGTCGAAGGCGCACAGCTTGCTGCCCTGGAACGAGTTGCCGCTGAAGATGTTGTAGGTCACGTAGTAGGCGTCGGGCCACACGCCGAGCTTGGGGTAGTCGTTGAACTGGCTGCCGTAGCTGAAGCTGTAGCGGTTCCAGGTCCCGGTCGCGTCGCTGGTCGTGGAGACGGCGACGCACTGCATGAAGGGAGCCGCGGTCACCGCGAACTGCGTCATCACCCAGCGGCCCGCGGCCTTGTCGTACTGCGCGATCGGGTCGCCGTCGTTGTCCGTCTCGCACGGCCCGCCGAAGCCGGTCCACAGCGTGTTGCCGTTGGCCGGACCGTAGACCAGGAGACCCGTGGACTTGTTGTAGACTCCGAACGCCTCGTTGACCCACTGGACGTACTGGGTGGCGCCCGCCGTGCCGTTGGTGTCGGGTGGCGCCGCGTTCGGGGTGTAGCCGCCCCCCACCCCGAGGCCGTCGAAGTCGAGACCGGCTGCCGCGGCGACCGCGACGTTGGCCACCGCCTGGGCCACCGGATCGGTCTGGCCGTCGGCCAGGCCATCGGTATGCCCCAAGGGAATCGGCCGCGGCTTCTCGTGCGGCTCGATGAAGCGCGGCACGACGGGTGGAATGTCCCGCAGCGGCGGGGAGACGTCGTGGTGGGCGGCGGAGCTCACTTCGGAGTGGCCCCACGCGTGACCGTTCTGCGCCAGCGCCATGCCCGAGAGGCCGAGCGCGAGCCCGCACATCAACACCGAGATACGCTTGATCATGTACCCTCCTATGACACGATTGGGAATCAGCGGCCGGCGCGGCCGAACCGCCGTGTGCAGGTGCATCCCGTCATGCAAGCCTGCGACCGGACCTCCGGACCCCCTTGCGCCGTCGCCTGGGCGCCTGCCGAGAGGGTCCTGAGCTGCTTAGAGGATCCAAAAAAGACGAGTGAGTGTAGCATGCCTCGCGCCCGCGGGGACCGCGGAGAGCCTCGGAGAGCCACGACCCCCCTCGTTCCGGGGGCCCTGAAGGGCGGCGGCGGTGATAATGTCGCACCGCCGCTCGCACGCGAGACGCCGCCATGGGACTCGAGCTCAGGACCTTGCTGCTGAGCATGACCGCGCTGGCCGTCGCCGGCGCTCCCGCGGGAGCTGTGGCCGTCGCGGCGCCCGGTGCCGCTCCCTCCCACTCCGAGACGGCCCAGGGTCCCGCTGCGGCGCCGGAGGCGCCCGCACAGCCCGCCATGCCCGCCATGCCCGCCATGCCGGAAATGCCGGACATGCCCGGGATGGCGGCGCCCGGTGCCCCGGGCGGCCAGGGTGCCCCGGGTGCCCCGGGCGGCCAGGGCGGCCAGGGCGGCCAGGACATGCCGGAGATGCACGGGATGGGCGCGATGCATGGCATGCACGGCATGCATGCGATGAGGGCGCTGCTCGGACCCTACGGCATGAGCCGGGAGTCCTCGGGCACCTCCTGGCAACCCGAGTCGGCGCCGCACGAGGCGCTGTTCACCCAGCGCGGCCCCTGGGCGCTGATGCTCCACGGCCAGATCTTCGCCATCTACGACGACCAGGAGGGCAAGCGCGGCGGCATCAAGTGGGTCAGCGAGAACCACCTGATGGGGATCGCGACCCGCCAGCTGGGGCCGGGGCGCCTCGGGCTGCGCGCCATGCTGTCCGCCGAGCCCTGGACGATCGGCAGGAACGGCTACCCGCTGCTGCTGCAGACCGGCGAGACCGCCGACGGCAGGACCGAGCTGGTCGACCGCCAGCACCCGCACGACCTCTTCAACGAGCTGGCCGTCACCTACAGCCTGCCGCTGTGGCGCGACAGCTCGGTGTACCTGTATGCCGGGCTGCCCGGCGAGCCGGCGCTGGGCCCGCCCACCTACGTCCACCGCTTCTCGGCGATCGACAACCCGGAGACGCCGCTGTCGCATCACTGGCTCGACTCGACCCACATCAGCTACGGCGTCACCACCCTGGGCTGGATCCTCGGCGGCCTCAAGCTCGAGGGCTCAGCCTTCCGCGGCCGCGAGCCCGACCAGCACCGCGCCGACATCGAGAGCCCCAGCCTCGACTCCTACGCCTTCCGCGTCTCCTACCAGCCTGACCCGGGCCTGTCGGTGCAGGGGAGCTTCGGGCACCTGAAGGGCCCCGAGCAGCTCGCGCCCACCGTCGACGTCGACCGCTCGACGGTGTCGGTCATCTACAACACGCCGCTCGCCGAGAACGGCAACCTGCAGGCCACCTTCGCCTGGGGCCGGAACAAGCGGCTGCCCGGGCGCACCACCGACGCCTATCTCTTCGAGGGGACGGCGGCGTTCCTCGCCCGCCACACCGTCTTCTACCGCATCGAGGAGCTCGAGAACGACGAGCTGGTGGCCGACGTCCTCGGCGTCAACGCGATCCGGTTCCTGATCGTGCGCGACGGCCGCCTGGTGCAGCCGATCTCGGTCGTCACCAAGGTCGCCGGCGGCTACGTCTACGACTTCCTGGTCGGCGAGGCCTACCGCACCGGCGCCGGCTTCGACGTCAGCGTCGCCCACGTCCCGACCCGCCTCGAGCCGAGCTACGGCGCCGACTGGGTCCCCGGCTGGATGCTCTTCCTGCGCTTCAGGCTCGGCAGCTCCGCGATGTGAGGAGGCATTCGGAGTGGGGTTGGCGGGCGGATGGTCCTCCTTCGCCCACCCGGCTCCGGCCTGCCGCGACGCTGGTGGCAGAGTGGCAGGCGCATTGCAGCGGATGCCTTGTAATAGGCCGTCGAGGCATGCACCGCCACGCCGGCCGTCCGCCGAGGGGGCTAGAGCGTGGCGCAACACACAGCACGACCGGCGAGCCGCATCCACCCGGGGAACCGCGCCCGGGGGACGGGGCGCGCTTGGCCGGCGAGCGAGCGGCCCGTGCCGGCGAGCGAGCGGGCCGCGGGCCGGCCGGAGGGCGCGGAACCGGTCCGGCACCCGGGCTGGTTCCGGCGGGGGGGGCCGGGCCGGGGGCGCGGGCGGCTGGGCTGGCTGCGGCATCCGGTGCGCTGGTTCCGGGGGCCGATGCGGCGCGGCGAGAAGGTCGGCCTGCTGCTGGCGGCGGCGGCGATGGCGCTGGTCCTGGCGCTGGAGTACGGCTCCCGGTTCGGCGACGAGCCGCTGCGCCGCGAGCTGGAAGCCAAGATGAACGCGCAGATGCACGGTTACTCCGTGCAGCTCGGCCACGCGCACGGCGGCCCGCTCCGCCTGTCGCTGACCTTGCGCGACGTGGTGGTCCGCCAGCTGGCTCATCCCGTGCCGCCGGTGGCGACGATCCCCAGGCTGCACCTCAGCGTGCAGTGGCACTCGCTGCTCGCCCGGCACCTGGTGGGCGACGCTCTCTTCGAGCGTCCGCTGCTCCACCTCGACATCGACCAGCTGCACGAAGAGAAGATGAAGCAGCTCAAGCTCGGGCAGCGCGGCTGGCAGGCGGCCCTGCAATCGATCTATCCGCTCAAGTTCGACACCATGGAGGTCCGTGACGGGTCGCTCGTCTACGTCGACGGCGACCTGGCGCGCCCGTTCGAGATCACCCACTGGGACCTCATCGCCACCAACATCCGCAACCTCCAGTTCCCCGACCGCACCTACCCGTCGCCGTTCCACACCGAGGCCCGCGTCCTCGGCAGCGGCTGGGGCGCGGTCGACGGCGACGCCAACTTCCTGGCGGATCCGATCCCCGCGTGGCACGCCAAGTTCAAGCTCGTCAAGGTGCCGCTGGGAGATTTCCAGCAGTTCGGCCTCGCCTCGCCCTACCAGTTCCACAGCGGCCTGCTGTCGACGCATGGCGATCTCGAGTACGGACCGCGGTGGAAGCAGGTCGACTTCGAGGAGCTGCGGCTCGAGGGCGTGCGGCTGGACTACGTCCACGCGGCGTCCACCGCGGCGATCGAGCGCCTGCGCCGCCAGCAGATGGTGGACGCGGCCAAGGAGGCGGAGACATGGGAGGTGAACGTGCGCGTCGACCGGGTGCTGCTGACCGACGGCCAGGTCGGCTTCGTCAACCGGGCGACGCAGCCGCCGTACCGCCTGTTCGTGGACCGGGCGAACCTCGAGGTCCTCAACATGTCGAACCGCATCGCCAGCCTGCGCGCGAAGGGAGCGGTGTTCCGGCTGCGCGGCCGCTTCATGGGAGGCGGCACCGCCAAGCTCGACGCCACCTTCCGGCCCGGGGCGCCGGAGGCCGACCTCGGGGCCGAGCTGTCGGTCGAGAACGCCCGGCTGCCGGCGTTCAACGACCTGCTGCTCGCCTACAAGCGCCCCGACGTCGCCGGCGGCACCGTCTCCGTCTACTCGCAGATCGAGGTCAAGCACGGCCGGATCCACGGCTACGTCAAGGCGATGTTCGACGACATCAAGCTCGAGGATCCGCGGAAGGACCGGAACAAGTCCTTCGGGGCCAGGCTGAAGGAGAAGCTGATCGGCGGGCTGGCGGAGATGCTGGAGAACAAGAAGAGCGACTCGCTCGCCACCCGGGCCGAGATCACCGGCACCCTGAGCTCGCCCCAGGTCAACGCCGGCCAGGTCTACTCGAGCATCATCCGCAACGCCTTCTGGAAAGCCATCAAGCCGGGCTTCGACAGCGCCGGCCGCGGCTCCGCGGGGCGCTGAGCCGGCGCCCGGCGCCGGCGGCACGTGACCGTGCGGTCCGTGCCCCTGGGCCGTGCCTGCCGCCTGCGCTGGACGCGAATTTCCCGCTTCCCGTCACGGGGCTTCGCTCAACCGCGCCGCGCGCAGCAGCAGGTAGTTGCGCTCCGGCAGGCTGGTCGTCTTCTCCGCGGCGGCGCGATAGAGCGCGACGGCGGCCGCGCCGCTGCCGGCACGCTCGAGGAGATGAGCGCGCACCGCGTCCAGGCGATGGTGCCCGCGCAGGCGCTCGTCGCCGTCGAGCGGCGCCAGCAGCTCGAGGCCCGCGTGCGGACCGTGCACCATGGCGGCGGCGATCGCGTGGTTGAGCGCCACCATCGGGTTGTCGGACATGCCCTTCAGCACGCCGTACAGCGCCAGGATCTGTGGCCAGTCGGTGTCCTCGGCGCGCGCCGCCTCGTCGTGCACGGCCGCGATCGCCGCCTGCAGCTGGTACTCGCCGGCCGGCCCCTGCCGCAGGGCCGCGCTCGCCAGCGCGACGCCCTCGGCGATCGCCTCGGCGTCCCAGAGCGTGCGGTCCTGCTCGTCGAGCGGGATCAGCTCGCCGCCGGGCCCCGTCCGCGCCGCGCGGCGCGCGTCGGTCAGCAACATAAGCGCCAGCAGGCCCGCGACCTCGCCGTCGCCGGGCAGGACGTCGTGGACGGCGCGCGCCAGGCGGATCGCCTCGTTCGAGAGGTCCGTGCGCTGCAACGCGAATCCCGAGCTGGCCGCGTAGCCTTCGCTGAACACCAGGTAGAGCACGTGCAGCACCGCGCTCAACCGAGAGGCGCGCTCGCCGGCATCCGGCAGCCGGAACGGCGCTCCCGATCGCTTGATGCTCTGCTTCGCGCGGCTGATCCGCTGCGCCATCGTCGGCTCGGGCACGAGGAAGGCCTTGGCGATCGCGGCGGTGGTCAGGCCGCCGACCGCGCGCAGGGTGAGCGCGATCGCCGCCGCGGGCGAGAGCGCCGGGTGGCAGCACATGAAGAGCAGCACCAGCGTGTCGTCGGGATCGATCGCCGGCTCGGCGTCGAGCGCCGGCGGCGGCGCCGGCGCGACGGCGGCGGGCGTCTCGGCGGCCACCGCCGCCTCGCGGCCGCGGCGCGCGGTCTCGCTGCGAACGTGATCGGTCATCCGCCGCAGCGCCACCTGGATCAGCCAGCCGCGCGGGTTGCCCGGAACGCCGTCGCGCGGCCATTGCACGGCCGCGGCGATCAGCGCCTCCTGGACGGCGTCCTCGCATGCGGCGAAGTCGCGGTACCGCCGGACCACCGCGCCGAGCGCCTGCGGCGCCAGCTCGCGCAGCAGGCGCTCGAGGCGGGGGTCCGGCGGCGATGGCGTCACCTGATGTCCTGGCGCCCGCTCATGATCTGGCGCACCTCGACCCACAGCGGACCGTCGCCGACGCCGGGCGCGGTCGACGCCTCCGCGGCGATCTCGTACGCCCGCTCGGGACTCTCGACGTCCACGATCCAGTAGCCCGCCAGGAACTCCTTGGACTCGGGGAACACCCCGTCGGTGATCGGCTTGCCGTCCTTGCCGGCGCGGACGAGCTTGGCCTGCTGCGGCGACGCCAGCCCCTCCGCGGCCACCAGCTCGCCCGCGGCGCTCAGCTTCTTGCTGAACGCGATCATGAAGGCGGTGTTCGCCTCGAGGACCTCTTTCGGCCAGCTCATGTACCGGGTGTAGCCGTCGCGCGGGGTGTTCAGCATCAGCATGTACTTCATGACCTTGGCTCCTTCGCCCTCATCGGCGCTTCGGCGGCCCGGGATGGGTCCGCCTTCATAGGGTAGTCGGAGCCGGGAGGCTGATCTCGACAGAGGCGGGCAAGGTGCTCGAGAAAGGGCCCGCTGTCTCGCGGCCGCATCGATCCGCGCCAGGGGAGGCGTCAAGTAGGCAGATGGTCAGGGTGTCGGTGTCGACGAAGGTGGGCACGGTCGTGAAGCTCGTCCCTCGTGGGCAGAGGACCGCCGCCCAGGCGCGACGCTCGTTGGAGTCGCTCGAGGGCGGCTCGCTTCGCGGCCTGGTAAGCCTCGGTGTCTCGTATGAAGCTCTCAACGGTCATGTTCGCGATCCTTGCGCCTCCGGCTCAGCCGGTCGAACAGCTCGATCAGGTGCGCCGAGGACTTGGTCCACTCCATGCGCGGATCTTAATCCGAGTCCTCAGGGCTATCCGGGTCGCCACAGCCTTATCGGATGACTCCGGTGACCTTCTCGAGATTCTTGAGCGACTTCTGAATAACAGTTAGCTGTTTCTGTACGAGCGCAACCCTTTTGCTGATGGTCCGAATCCTGTTGGTGTGCCCTGCCTTCCTGGCTGTCTTGCGGCGCTTCTTCGTCTGCGCAGCCTTCTTACCAGCATTCGATGCTTGGTCGCTTGGCATAGCCCCTCCTTTGGGTTTTAGGAGATTCTACGCTAGCCAGGTCCGATAGGCGCTTAGACCCTGCCTCTGGGCGGGTTGACGCCAGAGTATTACCGGTTCATACTCTGGGCATGAAAGTCGCCATCTCACTGCCAGACCGCACGTTCGAGGCTGCGGAGCGGGTCTCGAAGCGCCTCGGGATGTCGCGCAGCCAGCTCTACGCCAGGGCCGTCGATTCCTTCGTGAAGACCCATCGCGGTGACGAGGTCCGCGAGGCGCTTGCCGCGGTCTACGGCTCCGAGCCTTCTGCGGTCGATCCGATGATCGACCAGCTGCAGGCCGAGGCGTTGCGCGAAGAGTGGTAGTGCATCGCGGTGAGATCTGGTGGGCAGCCCTGGGGCGTCCCGAAGGCTCCGAGCCTGGCTATCGTCGTCCGGTGGTGATTCTCCAGATCGACGAGTTCAACGCGAGCCCGATCCAGACCGTGGTGGTCGCCACTCTCACCTCCAATACGCGCCTGGCCAAGGCTCCTGGAAACGTGCTGTGCCGTCAGCGGGATACCGGCTTGGCCAAGCCATCGGTCGTGAACGTCTCGCAGGTCGCGACGATCGATAAGCGACGGCTGCTGGAGCGGGTAGGGAGCCTGTCCACCCGCATCCTGGCGGAAGTCGAGGATGGTCTTCGGCTGGTCCTCGGCCTCTAGGCCGGCGAGCTCACACTCTCCCAAACGCGGACTTCTCGACCGCAACGCTACCGTTCCGCCTCGGCGAGGACGCGGCCTTCGCTGCCGGCGGGGGGTAGGAGGCCGAGGAGGTCGGCGAGGGTGGGGGCGAGGTCGAGGGTGGAGGCGCGGGCGGCGTAGCGGCCGGGGCGGATGCCGGGGCCGGCGAGGAGGAGGGGGACCTGGGTGTCGTAGGCGTAGGGGCTGCCGTGGGTGGTGCCGCTCAGCTGCCCGGGCACCCAGAAGGGGTCGCTCACCAGGACGACGTCGCCGCTTCTCTGTGGCTGAAAGCTGCGCTCGATGCGGTCCGCGATGTCGGTGCGGGGGAGGCGGCCTTCGAGGATGCGGGTGCGGCCGTAGGCGGCGTAGATGCCCGGCAGGCGGGCGACCGCGGCGGCGGCGAGGTCCTCGGCGGCGGCGTGCGGGAGCTGGCGGGCGTCGAGGGCGTCGAGGTCGAGGTAGAGGTTGGCTTCGACCAGCGCCTTCACCCACTTGCCGGGCCCGTAGGCGGCCGCGAGGGCGCGCTCGGCGGCGGCAGCGATCGCCGCCTCGTCGTAAGCGCCGGCGGGGAGCTTCGCCTCTCTCGCCGCGCCCGGCAGCGGCGCCACGCCGTGGTCGGCGGTGACCGCCAGCAGCACGCCGGCGAGGCCGCCCGGGACCTCCCGGCCGAGGAAGTCGAAGAAGGCGGCGAGCTGGCGGTCGGTGCGCACCGCGGCGTCGAGCACCTCGGGGCTGTCGGGGCCGTAGGCGTGGCCGATGTAGTCGTTGCTCGACAGGTTGATTGCCAGCAGGTCGGGGACCTCGCCCTGGCCCAGCCGCTCGCGGCGGACCAGCTCGCGCGCCATGTCGAGGGTGAAGTCGTTGCCGAAGGGCGTCGTGGCGAGGGCGCTGTAGTAGTCCTTGCCCGGCCGGGCGCTGCCGCCGTCGACCCGGTGCGGGAAGCCGGTGCCGAGGGCGGAGGGATCGGTGGCCCAGCGGCTCCCCGAAGTCCAGACGCGAGCCAGCGCCGCGGCGGGCACCGACAGCGTCCACTCCTTGCCGAACCAGGCGTCGGCGTGGCGCTGGGCGTTCCAGGCGGCCACCCACGGCGGCAGCGCGCCGTCCGGGAAGTAGAAGCGGCTGCTGATCCAGCCGCCGGTCTCGCCGTCGAACCAGAGGGCGCCGTCCGCCATCCGTCCCGCCATCAGCACCGCCGCCCGGTCCTTGAGCGCCAGCCCCCAGACCTTGGCGCGCCCGCCCGTCGCCATCTTCAGCTCGTCGCCCACCGTGCTGACCCGCAGCGTAACCGGGGAGGCGCCGGGGGCGCCGGCGGCGCCGAGGGTGGCAAGAGAGGCAGCGGTCGAGCGGGTAGCGCTCGTTGAAGCTGCTTTCTCCATCGCGCCTTTCGCACCCTCCGTGCCGGAGGCGCCGGCGGCGCCGAGGGTGGCACTCGAGGCACCGGCCGAGCGGGTAGCGCTCGTTGCCGCTGCTGAACCCTCCGCGCCTTTCGCACCGACCAGCGGGCTCGCGTCGTCCTCGACGCAGTACCGGCGCCGTCCCAGCTCGCGGTCGAACCAGGAGTTGCCGACGATGCCCGACTTGTACGGCGGCGCCCCGGTCAGCAGCACCGCATGCCCGGGCCCGGTGAACAGCGGGTAGTGGTCGTGGCGGGCGTCGGTGAAGTAGGCGCCGCGCTCCATCAGGTAGCGGAAGCCGCCGACCTTGCCCCTCTCCTCCCGTCCCGGCGCCCCGGCCACTCCCACGGCCGGCAGCCAGAGATCGGCGAACCGCGTCAGGTAGTCGCCCCGGAACTGGTCGATCGAGATCACCACCACCAGCCGCGGCGGCGGCCCCGAGAGGCCCACTGCCGAGGGTCCCGACGCGCGGGAGGCGCCGGAGGCGCCGAGGGTGGCACCCGCCACGCTGGCCCCGCGGGCAGCGCTCGACGTGGCCAGAGAGGCGATCGCCAGCAGCCAGAGGGCCGCGACGACCGCGATCCGCGGAACCTTACGGGCCATCGGCAACTCCTCTAGCGTCTCGCGCCTTCTGCTTCTCGGCGCGGCAACCGCGGCACCATCAGGGGGCGGCGGCTGCCGGCGTGGCGGCTGCAGGGGCTCTCCCGCCTACCCGAACCGCCCGGTGATGTAGTCCTCGGTCTGCTTCTTCCCGGGTCTCGTGATCATCGTCTTCGAGTCGTTGAACTCGACCAGCTCGCCGAGGTAGAAGAGGGCGATGTAGTCCGCGACCCGCGCCGCCTGCTGCAGGTTGTGGGTGACGATCGCCACCGTGTAGTCCTCGACCAGCTCCTGGATCAGCTCCTCGATCGCCGCCGTGGAGATCGGGTCGAGGGCCGAGGTCGGCTCGTCGAGCAGCAGCACCTCGGGCTTGACCGCGATCGCCCGCGCGATGCAGAGCCGCTGCTGCTGGCCGCCCGAGAGGCCGCGGCCGCTCTGCTTCAGCTTGTCCTTGACCTCGTTCCACAGCGCCGCCTTCCCGAGCGCCCATTCCACCCGCTCGTTCATCTCGGCGGGCCGCAGCCGCTCGTAGAGCCGCACGCCGAAGGCGATGTTCTCGTAGATCGACATCGGGAACGGCGTCGGCGCCTGGAACACCATGCCGACACGCTTGCGCAGCAGGTTCAGGTCGAGGCCCGGGTCGAGCAGGTCGACGGTGCCGTCGAGGATGATCCTGCCCTCCGCGCGCTGCTTCGGGTAGAGCTGGTACATGCGGTTGAAGGTGCGCAGCAGCGTCGACTTGCCGCAGCCCGAGGGGCCGATGAACGCGGTCACCCGGTTGGCGTAGATGGTGAGGTCGATGCCCTTCAGGGCGTGGGTCTTGCCGTAGTAGAAGTGGACGCCCTCGACCTCGATCTTCGGCTCGGGCGGGGTCTCCGGCTGGTCGTCGAAGTCGACCTGCAGCGCCGGCAGGAGCGGCGCGCGCTCGGCGCTCGGGGACGAGGTCTCGGGAGGCTCGGACACGGTCATCTGGAGATTACCCCGCTTTCTGCTGCCGGAAGACGATCCGCGCCACGACGTTCAGCACCAGCACGCTCAGGGTGATCAGCAGCGACCCGGCCCAGGCCAGCTTCACCCAGTCGGCATAGGGGCTCATCGCGAACTGGAAGATCACCACCGGCAGGTTGGCGATCGGCGCGTTCATGTTGGCGCTCCAGAACTGGTTGTTGAGGGCGGTGAACAGCAGTGGTGCGGTCTCGCCGCTCACCCGGGCGACGGCCAGCAGCACGCCGGTCAGGATGCCGGAGCGCGCGGAGCGGAAGGCGATCAGCACCACCACCTTCCAGCGCGAAGCGCCGAGGGCCGCCGCCGCCTCGCGGAGGCTGACCGGCACCAGGCGCAGCATGTCCTCGGTGGTGCGGACGACGATCGGGATGGCGATGATGGCCAGCGCCATCGCCCCCGCCCAGCCGGAGAAGTGCCCCATCCGCGCCACCATCACCGCGTAGACGAAGAGGCCGATGATGATCGACGGGGCGGAGAGCAGGATGTCGTTGACGAAGCGGGCGGTCTCGGCGAACCAGTTGCCCTTGCCGAACTCGGCCAGCCAGGTGCCCGCCAGGATGCCGACCGGCGCCCCGACCAGGATGCCCACGGCGGTCATCAGCAGGCTGCCGGCGATGGCGTTGATCAGGCCGCCGGCGCTGCCCGGCGGCGGCGTCGACTGCAGGAACACCACCGGCCGCAGCGCGACCAGGCCGCGCACCGCCAGCGTCGTCAGGATCCACGCCAGGAAGACGAGGCCGATCGCCATGGTGGCCACCGACAGGGTCAGCGCCACCCGGTTCGTCCACCGCCGGCGCCGGTAGAGGGCGCTCGAGTAGACCTCGGTGTAGGCCGCGGAGTGGCCGGCAGCCGGCGGCGGCATCAGCTCGGCCTCCCTTCCATGCGTTGCAGCCGCAGCAGCAGCAGCTTCGAGAACGCCAGCACGATGAAGGTGATGATGAACAGGATCAGGCCGAGGGCGATCAGCGACGAGGTGTAGAGGCCGCCCACCGCCTCGGCGAACTCGTTGGCGAGGTTCGAGGAGATGGTGTTGCCGGGCAGGAAGAGCGAGGTGTTCAGCTCGTGCGCGTTGCCGATGACGAAGGTCACCGCCATCGTCTCGCCCAGGGCGCGCCCGAGGCCGAGCATGATGCCGCCCGCCACGCCGACGCGGGCGTAGGGCAGCACGATGTGCGACACCACCTCCCAGGTGGTGGCGCCGACGGCGTAGGTGGACTCCTTGAGGATCGCCGGCACGGCCTCGAAGACGTCGCGCATCACCGCCGAGATGAACGGGATGACCATGATCGCCAGGATGAGGCCGGCGGTGAACATGCCGATGCCGAGCGGCGGCCCCTGGAACAGCCCGCCCACCAGCGGCCAGCCGCCGAGGTGGTCGGTGACCCAGGGCTGCACGTGGTCGGCGAGCAGCGGCGCCAGCACGAACAGCCCCCACATGCCGTAGATGATGCTGGGGATCGCCGCCAGCAGCTCGATGGCGGTGGACAGCGGCCGCTTCAGCCAGCGCGGGCAGAGCTCGGTCACGAAGAGCGCGATGCCGAAGCTGATCGGGATGCCGAACAGCATGGCGATCGCCGAGGTCACCAGCGTGCCGTAGATCTGGACCAGGCCGCCGAACTGCTGGGTGACCGGGTTCCACTCGCGGCTGCGGACGAAGCCGAGGAAGCCGAAGCGGTCGAGCGCCGGCCGGCTCCCCAGGTAAAGCGACAGCAGGATCGCCGCCAGCAGCGAGAACACCAGGAAGGCGAAGAACAGCGTGCCCCCCTGGAACAGCCGGTCGGCGAGCCGCTGGCCGCGGGCGCGCGCGGCGACGTGCCCCTGGGGGAACGGCGACGCGCCGCCGGCGGCGCGCCCGGCGGATGCGGCGGGTGCGATGCTCGGCGGTGCGCTCATCAACCCCGCGAACGGTTCAATGCGCGGCCCAGACCGGCGCGCCGCCGGCCTTGATCTGCGCCTTCCAGGTGTCCTCGACCAGCTTGACCACGTTCGTCGGGATCGGCACGTAGTCGAGCTCGCTCGCCATCTGGCCGCCGTTGCGGTAGGCCCAGTCGAAGAAGTCCAGCACCTGCTTGGCGGCCTCGGGCTTCGACGGGTTCTTGTAGACCAGGATGAAGCTGGCGCCGGTGATCGGCCAGGACTCGGCGCCCGGCTGGTTGGTCAGCAGCAGGTAGAAGCCCGGCGCCTTCGCCCAGTTGGCGTTGGCGGCCGCCGCCGAGAAGGTCTCGGCGCTCGGCTTGACGTATTTGCCCGCCTGGTTCTGCAGCAGCACGTAGGCGAGCTTGTTCTGCAGGGCGTAGGCGTACTCGACGTAGCCGATGGCGCCGTTGATGCGGCTGGCGTAGGAGGCGACGCCCTCGTTGCCCTTGCCGCCCACCCCGGTCGGCCAGGCGACGGAGGCCTCCTCGCCCACCTTCTGCTTCCACTCCGGGCTCACCTCGGAGAGGTAGTGGGTGAAGATGAAAGTGGTCCCGGAGCCGTCGGAGCGGTGGACGACCGAGATGGCCTCGTCGGGCAGCTTGAGGCTGCCATTCAGGGCCTTGATCGCCGGGTCGTTCCACTTCTTGACCTTGCCGAGGTAGATCTCGGCGAGCACCGTGCCGGTGAGCTTGACCTGGCCGGCGCCGATGCCCTTGATGTTCACCACCGGCACGACGCCGCCCATGATCATCGGGAACTGCAGCAGGCCGTTGGCGTCGAGCTCCTTCGGCTCGAGCGGCTTGTCGGAGGCGCCGAAGTCGACGGTCTTGGCCTCGATCTGCTTGATGCCGCCTCCCGAGCCGATCGACTGGTAGTTCATGGCCACCTTGGTCTTCGCCCTGTAGGCCTCGGCCCACTTGGCATAGACCGGGTACGGGAACGTCGCCCCGGCGCCCGAGATGTCGACGGCGGCGGCGGGGGTGGCCCCGGCGAGGCCCGCGACGCCCGCGATGGCCGCGATGCCGCCGGCCAGGACCAGCGTGGCGGCCAACGACGAACCTCCCGTGCGGGCCGCGGCCCGCACACAGCGAGACAAGATCTTCATCGCATGCATTCCTTTCCGAGATGGTGAATCGTGGTCGGGATGCCGCCGCGCAACATATGACGGCGATGCCATGCGAGTATCGAGCCCGGCGGTGACAGCCATGTGAACGGGATGGAAACTCCGGGTGACCGGACGACGCCATTCTCTGGACCGGGCGTGGCAGGTTGGAGTCCGGGATGTGACAAGCGTGTGACAACCCGGGAGGCGCCGCGCTCTGCAATGGCCGCGACGCCCCCCTATCACTGCACGGACCGTCTGGGGCTCGTCTCTCGGGCTGGTCTCAGAAGCTGTAGACGGTCCAGACGCCGAGCTCGTTGTAGTCGCCCTTGCTGGTCGACTTGGTGGAGCCGATGGTGCCGTCGCTGGTGCTGATGGTGCCGCCCTTGACCTCCTCGTACTTGTAGACCAGCGCGGCGGCGAAGGACTTGTTGGCCCGCCACTGCAGGCCGGCGTCGAAGAAGTTGTCCTCGAGGTTCGGCTTCAGGTCCTTGCTCGGCTTGGCGTTGTCGTAGCGGCCGAAGATGGTCCAGGCCGGGGTCGGGATGATCGAGGCCCAGACCGAGAAGCCGTCCGCCTTGTCCTTCGCGGCGGTGGTGACGTTGTTGTAGTTGTTCGCCTGGAAGTACTCGCCGCCGACGTGGAAGAAGTCGCCGTTGTAGGCGGCAAGGCCGTCCCAGCGGGTCGCGGTGTGGATCGCCGGAGCGGAGTAGGTCTCGAGGCCGCGCTTGCCGGAGAGGAAGCCGGCCGCGAGGTTGAGGCCCGGGATCGGCTGGATGCCGACGCGGCCCTCGAAGTCGACCGACTTGCTGCGGGTGGGATTGCTGTAGCCGCGGCCGTTGTCGGCGACGACGTCGTAGTTGAAGATCTTGCTTTGCGAGGTGCCGATGACGTGCACGCCCCAGTCGGCCGAGTTGCCGAAGCCGAGGCGGTCGGTGATCGACTGCTCGACGTAGCGGAAGCCGGTGATGTCGTCGACGTAGGGGATCCAGGGCTGGTTGGCCGAGCCGAGCAGGACCTGGAACAGGGGGTCGAGCCTGGCCTTGACGTACGCCTTCTTGACGAAAACGTCGTAGCGCTTGGCGCCCTGGTCGCCGATGTCGGTCTGGAACTGTGCCGACCAGACGCTGTCGAACTCGTGGGTGACGGTGAAGTAGAACCGCTTCACGTCAGTGCCGACGCCGGAGTCGTTGCTCTTGACGCCGGTCGCCTTGTCCTTGTTCTGCTTGTCGGAGAAATCGGCGTAGACCAGCCCGTTGATCGAAGTCTGGGCCCGCGCGGCGGCGGCGCTCCCGGCCGCAATGGCCGAGAGACCGGCCAGCACCAGCGCGACGAGCTTCTGCGAAGTGTGCATGCGCATCAGTTCTGATCTCCTCCCCGTTGGTCAGGGCGTAATGGATGCGCGGCACTCTAGCGGCGCGCGGTGACAACCGCGGTACCGGGGAGGTAGACAAACGGTGACAGCTGAAGGGCCGGGCTCCGGCCGGGCCTGGGGGAGGCGGGGGGCCCGCCGTCGTATCGGCTGCGGGCGGGGGTCAGCCCTTGCTTGCCGAGTGGCGCACGTCCCGGCCTTCGACGAAGTAGATGACGTCTTCGGCGATGTTCGTGGCGTGGTCGGCGATGCGCTCGAGGTTGCGCGAGATCAGCAGCAGGTGCAGCGCCCGGGTGACGGTGCGCGGGTCCTCGATCATGTAGGTCAGCAGCTCGCGGAAGAGCTGCTTGTAGAGGCCGTCGACCGCGTCGTCGCTGGCCAGCACCGCGGTGGCCAGCCCGGTGTCGCGGTTGACGAAGGCGTCCAGGCTCTGGCGCACCATGGTCTGGACCAGCTCGGAGAGGTGCGGGAGGTCGATGTAGGGCTTGAGCGGCGGCAGCTCGACGAGCTGCTCGGCCGACTGCGCGATGTTGACCGCGGAGTCGCCGATCCGCTCGAGGTCGCTGTTGATCTTCATCACCGCGACCAGGAAGCGCAGGTCGACGGCGGTGGGCTGCCGGCGCCCCAGGATGCTGTGGCAGAAGTCGTCGATCTCCATCTCCAGCTGGTCGACGGTGCGGTCGCTGGCGATGACCTCGGCGCACAAGGCGGCATTGCGCTCGAGCAGCGCCTGGGTCGCCTTGGCGACCATGTTCTCGACCATCCCGGCCATGCGCAGCAGGCTGTGCCGGATGCGGTCGAGGTCTTGATCCAGCCGTCGTTCCATGGAGTTTCCCGTCCCTTCTTTCGACGCGGCATCTTACATGCTCCGGCCATGGATAGAAAGCCGCGGAGGCCCCGCGAACCATGCGCCCGGTGACAGCTCTCGTTCACCGAGGTGACGGCTCGGTGGCAGCCTCCCGTCGTGCGCGCTCGGTGGCAAAGGAGAGAAGAGGGGGGAAGAGGTCCTCGGGGGCTGGACGAGGGGTCCGCCTTGGAGGGGGGCGAGGCACACCCCTGCGGCGGTGGAGACGAGGGGCGCGGCATCGCAGGGGGGTTCCCTCCCCTCACGGCCCCTGGGGC
>Ga0207699_10000122_pt1 | contig 55116 bp, 37 predicted proteins | sample LARL51metaG_FD_184344 | JGI IMG/M metagenome (GOLD analysis project Ga0207699, IMG submission 184344) | Corn, switchgrass and miscanthus rhizosphere microbial communities from Kellogg Biological Station, Michigan, USA - LAR L5-1 metaG... | ecosystem: Host-associated > Plants > Roots >...
AGGAGCGTAGCCGTGAGCGAAGTGGTCAAGCTTGAGCGTCATGACGATATTGCGATCGTTACCGTCGACAGCCCTCCGGTCAACGCACTCAGCGCCGCGGTCCGCGGCGGCATCCAGCAAGGCATTCGTGATGCGATCGCCGATCCCCAGGTGAAAGGCATCGTTCTCACTTGCGCCGGCCGCACCTTCATCGCGGGCGCCGACATCACCGAATTCGGCAAGCCGCCAAAGCCGCCGGCGCTCAACGAAGTGCTGGCCGAGATCGAGAACAGCCCAAAACCGGTCGTTGCCGCCATTCACGGCACGGCGCTGGGCGGCGGGCTGGAGGTTGCGCTGGCCTGTCATTTCCGCGTCGCGGTCAAGGAGGCCAGGCTGGGCCTGCCCGAAGTCAAGCTCGGCCTTCTGCCGGGCGCCGGCGGGACGCAGCGCCTGCCGCGCGCGGTCGGGCCGGAACTCGCCGTCAAGATGATCGTCGGCGGCGATCCCATCGGCGCGGCTGAAGCGCTGAAGAACGGTCTGATCGAGGAGATCGTCGAGGGACCGGCCGCGGGCGGTGAAGCCTTTGCCCGCAAAGTGCTCGCCGAAAAACGCCCGCTGCGCAAGCTGCGCGACGATGACTCCAAGCTGGCGGCGGCCAAGGCCGACCGCTCGATCTTCACCAACGCGGTCGCTGCCATGACCAAGAAGGCGCGCGGGCTGGAGGCGCCGTTCGCTGCCGCAGATGCTGTCGGTTACGCCATCGACCTGCCGTTCGACGAAGGGCTGAAGAAGGAACGCGAAGGTTTCATGAAGCTCGTCGTCAGCGACCAGTCGAAGGCGCAGCGCTACGCTTTCTTCGCCGAGCGCGAGGCCGCCAAGATCGCGGGTGTGCCCGAGGGAACCAAGTCGCGCAACGTCGCGCGAGTCGCGGTGATCGGCGCCGGCACCATGGGCGGCGGCATCGCCATGTCGTTCGCCAATGCCGGCATCCCCGTCACTCTGATCGAGACCAGCGAGGAGCAGCTCAAGCGCGGCATGGGCGTGATGCAGAAGAACTGGGAGGCGACCGCGGCGCGCGGCGGCATCCCGGCGGACGCGCCGGCCAAGCGCATGGCACTGATCGACGGCAAGGTCGGGCTCGAGAACGTGAAAGACGCCGACCTCGTCATCGAAGCGGTGTTCGAGACCATGGCGATCAAGAAGGAGGTGTTCGGCAAGCTCGACCAATACGCCAAGCCCGGCGCGGTGCTGGCGAGCAATACGTCCTACCTCAACATCGATCAGATCGCGAGCGAGACGACGCGTCCGCAGGACGTGCTCGGCATGCACTTCTTCTCGCCGGCCAACGTCATGAAGCTGTGCGAGGTGGTGCGCGCCGCAAAGACCGCGCCGGATGCGCTGGTCACCGCGGTGAACATCTCGCGCAAGATCGCAAAGGTGCCGGCCGTAGTCGGCGTCTGCGACGGTTTTGTCGGCAACCGCATGCTGGCGCAGCGCGGCAAGCAGGCTGAAAAGCTGCTGTTCGAGGGCGCGCTGCCGCAGCAGGTCGATGCGGTCGTCACCAAGTTCGGCATGCCGATGGGGCCGTTCGCGATGGGCGATCTCGCCGGCCTCGACATCGGCTGGCGCTCGCGAAAGGATCGCGGCATCAAGTCGGAGATCGCAGACGCGCTGTGCGAGGCCGGCCGCTTCGGCCAGAAGACCGGCAAGGGCTACTACAAATATGAAGGCGGCTCGCGCGCGCCGCTGCCGGACCCCGAGGTCGAGACGCTGATCGACGAAACCCTGGCGCGGCTCGGACGCAAGCGCCGCGTGGTCAGCGACGAGGAGATCCTCGAGCGCATGATGTATCCGATGATCAACGAGGGTGCGAAGATTCTCGACGAGGGCATCGCGGCGCGGCCGTCCGACATCGACGTGATCTGGCTCTACGGCTACGGCTGGCCGATCTATCGCGGCGGCCCGATGTACTGGGCCGACAGCGTCGGCCTGAAGCAGATCGCCGACCGGCTCGCGTTCTATGCCAAGGAGACCAGCGATCCCGCGCTGGAGCCGGCGCCACTGCTGAAGCGCCTCGCGGCCGAGGACAAGACTTTTGCCTCGCTCGCGTCAGAAGCGCCGAAGGCGGCGTGATGGGACTCGGCGCCTACCACGCGTCGCGCTGTTCTCCCCACCCTCTTGCGCGGAAGAAACTCAGTTCGCGTGAGGAGGGCACGAGCGATCAGGCTCCCCTCCCCCTTGCGGGGAGGGGTCGGGGGTGGGGGTCCCCCAGGCACCGTGTCTCGTGGCTAGCCCCCTCCCTGACCCGCCCCCGCAAGGGGAGAGGGAACGGAAACAGCGTGCCCGCCTTACGTGGTATCAACGCGCCGCTCGGGAATAGCAGCCTTATGGCGCGGCGAGGCTGCCCATGACCCGTCCCGGCGAGCAATTTTACCCCGAAGGCGTGCATTGGGACGATCCCATCGCTCGCGGCACGCTGCCTGACCTGCTGTCGCAGGCGGTGCGCGACTATGGCGACCGGTCCGCGATCGAGTTTCGCGACCGCCCGATCTCCTACGCCGAGCTCGAAGGTCTCGTCGAAATCGCGGCATCGGCGTATCTGCGCGCCGGCTACGGCAAGGACACCTCCGTCGCATTGTTCCTCGGCAACACGCCGGATCATCCGGTCAACTTCTTCGGCGCGCTGAAGGCCGGCGCGCGTCTCGTGCATCTGTCGCCGCTCGATGGCGAGATCGCGTTGTCGCACAAGCTCACCGATTCCGGCGCGCGGGTGGTGGTCACGAGCAATCTTGCGGCGCTGCTGCCGAGCGCATTGAAGCTCCTCGACAAAGGCCTGCTGGATCTTGTGATCGTCTGCGAGGACGATCATTGGGGCAAGGTCGGCACGTCCCAGACGGCGCTGCCGGACCATCCCTCCGTCGTCACCTACCGGCACTTCGTCGAGGGCGCAACGAGGCCGGTGCAATGGCTCGCCATCGACGTCGAGGATGTCGCACTGTTGCAGTACACCGGCGGGACCACCGGCCTGCCAAAAGGCGCCATGCTGACCCACGGCAACTTCACCGCGGCGGTGTCGATCTATGACATCTGGGGTAAGGCCGCACGCGCCGAGCGCGGCGATGCCATCGAACGCGTGATCTGCGTGCTGCCGCTGTTCCACATCTTCGCGCTCACCGTCGTGATGCTGTCCAGTATCCGCGGTGGCCATTTGATCTCGCTGCATCAGCGCTTCGACGTCGAACGCGTGATGCACGACATCGAGGTCAAGCGCGCGACGTATTTTCCGGGCGTGCCGACGATGTGGATCGCGATCGCGGCGTTGCCGGATCTGGACAAGCGCGATTTTTCCTCGCTGCGGAACGCCGGATCCGGCGGTGCGCCACTGCCGGTGGAAGTCGCGAGGGTGTTCGAAAGCAAGGTCGGCAAGAAGCTCCGGAGCGGCTGGGGCATGACCGAGACCTCTCCGGCCGGTACCGCGCATCCGGAAAACGGGCCGGACAAGCCCGGCTCGGTCGGTGTGATGCTGCCGGGTATCGAACTCGACATCGTCGCGCTGGATGATCCGGCCAAGGTGCTGGCGGTCGGTGAGGTCGGCGAGTTCCGCATCAAGGGCCCGAACGTCACCAGGGGCTATTGGAACAAGCCAAAGGAGACGGCCGAGGCCTTCGTCGGCGACCGTTTCCTGACCGGCGACATCGGTTATATGGACGCGGACGGCTATTTCTTCCTGGTCGACCGCAAGAAGGACATGATCATCTCCGGCGGCTTCAACGTCTATCCGCAGATGATCGAGCAGGCGATCTACACCCATCCGTCCGTGCACGAGGTGATCGTGATCGGCATCGCCGACGCCTATCGCGGCGAGGCGGCCAAAGCCTATGTCAAGCTGCGCGACGGCGCCGCGCCGTTCTCGCTGGACGAACTCCGCGCATTTCTCGCCGGCAAGCTGGGCAAGCATGAATTACCGGCCGCGCTGGAGTTCGTCGCCGAACTGCCGCGGACCCCGGTCGGAAAGCTGTCGCGTCATGAATTGCGCAAGCAGCAGGCGACGCCCCTGCAACCACCCAAACTCGCAACAGGAACCTCGTCATGACCGACGCCGTCATCGTTTCCACCGCCCGCACGCCGATCGGCAAGGCCTATCGCGGCGCGCTCAATGTCACGGAAGGCGCGACATTGCTCGGGCATGCGATCTCGGAGGCGGTCAAGCGCGCGCATGTCGATCCCGCCGAAGTCGAGGACGTGGTGATGGGCGCAGCGCTGCAGCAGGGCTCAACCGGCGGCAACATCGCGCGCAAGGCGCTGCTGCGCGCCGGGCTGCCCGTGACGGTCGGCGGCACCACGATCGACCGGCAATGTGCCTCGGGGCTGCAGGCGATCGCGCTCGCCGCGCGCGCGGTGATTTTCGACGGCGTCACCGTCGCGGTCGGTGGCGGCGGCGAGTCGATCAGCCTCGTGCAGAACGACAAGATGAACACCTTCCACGCCCAGGATCCGGCGCTGCTGGAGATCAAGGGCGAGGTCTACATGCCGATGATCGACACCGCCGAGGTCGTCGCCAAGCGTTACGACATCTCGCGCGAGAGGCAGGACGAGTATTCGCTGGAAAGCCAGCGCCGCACCGCGGCCGCGCAGCAGGGCGGCAGGTTCAACGATGAGCTGGCGCCGATCACGACCAAGATGGCCGTGACCGACAAGGCGACCGGGGCGGTCTCGTTCAAGGACGTCACGCTGTCGAAGGACGAAGGCCCGCGCCCCGAGACGACGGCCGAGGGGCTTGCCGGACTGAAGGCGGTGCGCGGCGACGGTTTTTCCATCACCGCCGGCAATGCCAGCCAGCTTTCCGACGGCGCCAGCGCAACCGTCATCATGAGCGACACGGAAGCGGCGCGGCGCGGGCTGACGCCGCTCGGCATCTTCCGCGGTTTTGTCACGCATGGCTGCGAGCCGGACGAGATGGGCATCGGGCCGGTGTTCGCGGTGCCAAGGCTGCTCAAGCGCCACAATCTGACGGTCGACGACATCGGCCTCTGGGAATTGAACGAGGCGTTCGCGGTGCAGGTGATCTATTGCCGCGACAAGCTCGGCATCGATCCGGAAAAAATCAACGTCAATGGCGGCGCGATCGCGGTCGGCCATCCCTACGGCATGTCGGGCGCGCGGCTCACCGGCCATGCGCTGATCGAGGGCCGTCGCCGCAAGGCGAAATACGCTGTCGTCACCATGTGCGTCGGCGGCGGCATGGGCGCGGCCGGGCTGTTCGAGGTGGTGCATTGATTGCTGTCGTCCCGGCCAAGCGAAGCGCGAGCCGGGACCCATACCGCGAGGTGCGGCTTTTGGGCACAGTGGTTGTCGACTTTTCGTAACGACTGACGCCGGTGGTTATGGGTCCCCGCTCCAGTGCGCAATTGCGCACAAGGCGGGGACGACGACGGAAAAGAGTTGGTTCGCTCACAGGAGGATCCGATGGATCTGGCTTTCACGAAAGAAGAGCAGGCGTTTCGCGAGGAGGTGCGGGCTTTTTTCCGCGACAACGTTCCGCCGGAGACGCGGCGCAAGCTGGTCGAGGGCCGGCATCTCTCCAAGGACGAAATGGTGACCTGGTGGCGCATCCTCAACAAGAAGGGCTGGGGCGTCTCGCACTGGCCGAAGGAATATGGCGGCACCGGGTGGACATCGGTGCAGCATTACATCTTCAACGAGGAGCTGCAGATGCACCCGGCGCCGGCGCCGCTCGCCTTCGGCGTCAGCATGGTCGGCCCGGTCATCTACACCTTTGGCAACGAGACGCAGAAGAAGCACTATCTGCCGCGCATCGCCAATGTCGACGACTGGTGGTGCCAGGGTTTTTCGGAGCCGGGCTCCGGCTCAGACCTCGCTTCGCTGAAGACCAAGGCCGAACGCAAGGGCGACAAATACATCATTAACGGCCAGAAGACCTGGACCACGCTGGCGCAACACGCCGACATGATCTTCTGCCTGTGCCGCACCGATCCTACCGCGAAGAAGCAGACCGGAATCTCCTTCATCCTGGTCGACATGAAGAGCAAGGGCATCACGGTCCGCCCGATCCAGACCATCGACGGCGGCCACGAGGTCAACGAGGTGTTTCTGGACGACGTCGAGGTGCCGGTGGAAAATCTCGTCGGCGAGGAGAACAAGGGCTGGGACTACGCAAAATTCCTGCTCGGCAATGAGCGCACCGGCATCGCGCGGGTCGGCGTGTCCAAGGAGCGCATCCGCCGCATCAAGGACCTCGCCTCCAAGGTGGAATCCGGCGGGCGGCCGATCATCCAGGATCCCGCCTTCCGCGAAAAACTCGCGGCCTGCGAGATCGAGCTGAAGGCGCTCGAGCTGACGCAGCTTCGTGTCGTCGCTGATGAAGGCAAGCACGGCAAGGGCAAGCCGAACCCGGCCTCCTCGGTGCTGAAGGTCAAGGGCTCGGAGATCCAGCAGACCACGACCGAGCTTCTGATGGAAGTGATCGGGCCGTTCGCCGCGCCCTACGACGTGCATGGCGACGAGGACTCCAACGAGACGATGGACTGGACCGCGCAGATCGCGCCGAGCTACTTCAACAACCGCAAGGTCTCGATCTACGGTGGCTCCAACGAGATCCAGCGCAACATCATCACCAAGGCGGTGCTGGGACTGTAATAGCGTAGCACAACGACAAAAATGGACGTCGTCCCCCGCGAAGGCGGGGACCCAGTACGCCGCGGCGGTCGCAATTGACGACAGGCGGCTGTGGTTACTGGATCCCTGCTTTCGCGGGGATGACAGCGGAGGACAAGGCGACGGCAACCGAATTGCACGCGCCGATCGGGAGAGAGTAACGAACATGGATTTCGATTTGTCCGAGGAGCAGCGGCTCCTGAAAGAAAGCGTCGACGGCCTCCTCACCGACGCCTACGACTTCGAGAGCCGCAAGACCTACATGAAGGAGAAAGGCGGCTGGAGCGGCGCGATCTGGGCCAAGCTCGCCGAGCAGGGCCTGCTCGGCCTGCCGTTCTCGGAAGCCGACGGCGGCTTTGGCGCAGGTTCAGTCGAGACCATGATCGTGATGGAGGCACTGGGCCGCGCGCTGGTGCTCGAGCCTTATCTCGCAACCGTCGTGATCGGGGGCGGCTTCCTCAGGCATGGCGGCTCGGCTGCGCAGAAGGCGGCGCATATCCCCGGTATCATCGACGGCAGCAAGACCTTTGCCTTCGCGCAGCTCGAGAAGAACTCGCGCTATGACCTGAACGACGTCGTCACGTCGGCCAAGGCGAAGGGTGACGGATGGGTGATCGACGGCGAAAAGTTCGTCGTCATCAACGGCGAGAACGCCGACACGCTGATCGTCACCGCACGCACCAGGGGCGCCCGCCACGACAAGACGGGCATCGGTGTCTTCCTGGTGCCGGCCGATGCAAAAGGCGTTTCCAGGAAAGGCTATCCGACCCAGGATGGCCTTCATGCCGCCGACATCACCTTCACCGGCGTCGAGGTCGGCGCCGATGCCGCGATCGGCGATCCGGACAACGCGCTGCCGCTGATCGAGCGCGTGGTCGACGAGGCGCGCGCCGCGATCTGCGCGGAGGCGGTCGGCGCGATGGACGAATCACTGAAGACCACGGTCGAATATCTGAAGACCCGAAAGCAGTTCGGCGTGGCGATCGGCAGTTTCCAGTCGCTGCAGCACCGCGCCGCCGACATGTTCGTGGCGCTGGAGCAGGCACGCTCGATGTCGATGTTCGCGACCATGGCCTCCGATTTCGATGACGCAAAGGAGCGCGCCACCGCGGTCGCCGCAGCCAAGGTGCAGGTCGGCAAGTCCGGAAAGTTCATCGGCCAGCAGGCGATCCAGCTCCATGGCGGCATCGGCATGACCCAGGAGGCGAAGATCGGCCATTACTTCAAGCGGCTGACCATGATCGAGAACTCGCTTGGCGACAGCGAATATCACCTGCGCCGCGTCAGCGAGGCGGGCGGGCTGGTGTAGGTTGTTCACACACACGCAACCACATGACGATCGTCATGCCCGGCCATGTGCCGGGCATCCACGTCTTTGAGACCAGGTAAGACGTGTTTGGCCGGGACAAGCCCGGCCATGACGATGGAGAAAAACGCTGACACGGAGGAAGAAATAACCATGACCACCACCCCGTTCGATCTGACAGGCCAGGTTGCTGTGATCACCGGCTCGAGCCGGGGCATCGGCCGCGCCTCGGCGGAATTGCTCGCGCAGCTCGGGGCCAAGGTCGTGATCTCGTCACGCAAGGCCGAGCCCTGCCACGAGGTCGCCGACGGCATTCGCAAGGCCGGGGGCGACGCCCATATCATTCCCTGCAACATCTCGCGCCACGACGAGGTCAAGGCGCTGGTCGACGGCGCGGTCGCCCATTACGGCAGGATCGATGTCCTGGTCTGCAACGCCGCGGTCAATCCCTATTACGGTCCGCTGCTCGACATTACCGACGAGGCCTTTGACAAGATCATGGGCTCCAACGTCAAGAGCAACCTCTGGCTCTGCGCGCTCGCGATCCCGCAGATGGCTGAGCGCGGCAAGGGCTCCGTCATCATCGTCTCCTCGATCGGCGGCCTGCGCGGCTCAACGGTGATCGGCGCCTACGGGATTTCCAAGGCCGCCGATTTCGCGCTGTGCCGCAGCCTCGCCGGCGAATGGGGACCGAAGGGCGTGCGGGTCAATTGCGTCGCGCCGGGCCTGGTCAAGACCGATTTCGCCCGCGCGCTGTGGGAGGACACGGAGCGGCTGAAACACCGCTGTGCCACCACGCCGCTGCGGCGGATCGGCGAGCCGCACGAGATTGCGGGCGCGGTCGCCTATCTCGCCTCCGATGCCTCGACCTTCATGACCGGCCAGACCATCGTGGTCGACGGCGGCGTGACCACGGCGTCGGTGTAAGTCTCGCCCTCTCCCCGCAAGCGGGGAGAGGTAAGAGGCGCTCACACTCCGTTCGCAACTTGACCTTCGCGTCGCAATCCGCTTGCCTCTCACCTGACACAAAAAGATCCTTCTGGGAAAACGCCTCTAGGGAATACCGCAATGTCCTACGTGCTGGCCATCGATCAGGGCACCACCTCCTCGCGCGCCATCGTCTTCCGCTCCGACATTTCCATCGCCGCGACAGCGCAGCAGGAATTCCCGCAGCATTTTCCGGCCTCCGGCTGGGTCGAGCATGAGCCGGAGGACATCTGGACCTCGACCGTCATGACCTGCCGCGACGCGCTGGAAAAGGCCGGGCTCACCGCAAAGGACATCGCCGCGATCGGCATCACCAACCAGCGCGAGACCACCGTGGTGTGGGACCGCGCCACCGGGCAGGCCGTGCACCGCGCCATCGTCTGGCAGGACCGCCGGACCGCCGACATCTGTGCGCGGCTCAAGGCTGAAGGTCACGAGCCGATCATTTCGCAGAAGACGGGCCTGATCATCGACCCGTATTTCTCGGGCACGAAAGTCGCATGGATCCTCGACCATGTCCCCGGCGCGCGCCAGCGCGCGGAAGCTGGCGAACTGCTGTTCGGCACGGTGGATTGCTACCTGCTCTGGCGGCTCACCGGCGGCAAGGTGCACGCGACCGACGCCACCAACGCCTCGCGCACGCTGCTCTTCAACATCCACACCGGACAGTGGGACGAGGATCTGCTGAAACTCCTGCGCGTGCCGCGCTCGCTGCTGCCTGCCGTGAAGGATTCCTCGCATTTGTTCGGCGAGACCACGGCGGACCTGTTTGGCGGCAAGATCGCGATCTCCGGCATCGCCGGCGACCAGCAGGCCGCGACCATCGGGCAGGCCTGTTTCACGCCAGGCATGATGAAGTCGACCTATGGCACCGGCTGCTTTGCGCTGCTCAACACCGGCGCGACACCGGTTGCCTCGAACAACAAGCTGCTCACGACCATCGCCTATCAGCTCGGCGGCAAACGCACCTACGCGCTCGAAGGCTCGATCTTCGTCGCGGGCTCGGCGGTGCAATGGCTGCGCGATGGCCTCGGCATCATCAAGCAGGCGGCCGAGACCGGTCCGCTGGCGGACAAGTCCGACTCGACGCAGTCGGTCTATCTGGTGCCCGCCTTCGTGGGCCTGGGCGCGCCCTACTGGAATCCGAACGTGCGCGGTGCGCTGTTCGGGCTGACGCGCAACACGGGACCGGCCGAGCTCGCGCATGCCGTGCTAGAAAGCGTCTGCTACCAGACCTTTGATCTCTGGGCCGCGATGCGCGCCGACTGGCCGGACGCCAACGCCGCGACCATCGTGCTGCGCGTCGACGGCGGCATGACGGCGTCCGACTGGACCATGCAGCGGCTCGCGGACCTGCTGGACGCGCCGGTCGATCGCCCGATGATCCAGGAGACCACGGCCCTCGGCGCGGCGTATCTCGCGGGGCTCGCCGCCGGTGTCTATCCAGAGCCGCAAAGATTCGCCGACAATTGGCGGCTCGAACATCGCTTCAAGCCGAACATGAGCGCGGCGACGCGCGAGCGGAAGCTCGCCGGCTGGGCGCGCGCCGTGCGCGGCGTGCTCGCGAGCGACGCGGGGGTATGAGGGCCGAGGTCGGCCTCAGCTCCCAAAGTCGACCGCCGTGGTGTTGGCGCCACAGAGCAGCACCGCGACCCGCTCGCCGGGTGCGGGGCGATATTGCCCCGAGAGCAGCGCTGCGAAGGCGGCCGCTCCGCCGGGCTCGACCACCACGCGCAGCGTCGACCACAACGCCAGTTGCGCCTGCCGGATCGCGTCGTCGCTGACCAGCACGACCTTCTCGACATGCGCCTGCGCAATCGGAAACATCAGGCTGCCGACGCGGCGCGGTGCGAGACTGTCGCCGGCGATGCCGCCGGCCGGAGCGTCGACCGGCCGGCCTGCCGCGAGCGCCGCATGCAAGGTCGGCGCCTGCTCGGGCTCGACGGCGATGATCCTGGTTCGCCCGGCATACCATGCCGCGATACCGCCGATCAGCCCGCCGCCACCGACCGCAACCAGCAGCGTGTCGGCCTCGGGCGCGTCCTGCTCTAGCTCCAGGCCGACGCTGCCCTGGCCGAGCAGCGTCTCGACCTGGTCGTAGGCATGGACCGGCATGGCGCCGCTCTGCGCGACATGCTCCTCGCAGGCCGCGAGCGCATCGGCATAGCGATTGCCCCCGACCACCAGGCGAGCACCGTAGCTGCGGATGAGTTCGATCTTCGCGGGCGAGGTGATCTCCGAGACGAAGATGGTCGCGGGCACCCCGAGCCGGTTCGCGGCATAGGCGACCGCGGCACCATGATTGCCCCCGGACGCGGCAGCAACGCCGGCCTCCGGTGCTTTGCGCAGCAGGAGATTGGCAAAGGCGCCACGCGCCTTGAACGAACCGGAATGCTGCAGTGTTTCCAGCTTGAAGGTCAGCGCGCCCGGCGCAAGGCCGAAATCGGCGAGATCCGCCTTCAGCAGCGGCGTGCGGCGAATGTGCGGGCTGATGACGCCTTCGGTCGCGGCGATGCGCTCGCGGGTGATCGGGGATGCATGGGTCATGGCAGGCACTGATAGCGCTTCCCCGCCTTGACATCAATTAGATAATTAGCAAAATGCCTAAATGAAAATTGCACTCGCGCTGCGGGCGCTGGCCAACGAGCGGCGGCTGCAGATCCTGGACTGGCTGCGCGACCCCAGGCGGCATTTTCGCGACCAGGCCGACGGCGACCTGGTCGAGGACGGCGTGTGCGGCGTCCTGATCGCGGAAAAGCTCGGCGTCAGCGCGCCCACCTTAAGCGAGCACATGCGCGTGCTGACAGCGGCAAAACTGGTGCGCGCCAAGCGCATCAAGCAGTGGACCATGTACAAGCGCGACGAGGCCGCCATCGACGCGGTCAAACGCGCGATCCGGGAGACGGTGTGAGGGCGCCGCCGAGCCGCTGCATGGCAGGGTCGTGATGCGCGCAGTTGATCCGCTCATCGCTGTTGCCTCTGATGACGTCGTGTTCGAGCCGGCGGCAGGCGCCCGGCCATGACCGGAGAAGGCATCCCATGTTTCTCATCGGCCAGTATGATTCCCCCTTCGTCCGCCGGGTCGCGATCGCGCTGCGGCTTTACGGCATCGCTTTCGAGCACAGGCCGTGGTCCACGTTCGGTGACGCTGACAAGATCGCGCCCTATAACCCGCTGCTGCGCGTGCCGACGCTGGCGCTCGATGACGGCGAGGCGCTGATCGATTCGACGGCGATCCTCGATTATCTCGACGAGCGCGTGGGGCCCGACAAGGCCATGATTCCGGAGGGCGGAGCGGAGCGCCGTAGACATCTGCGCAGTCTCGCGCTCGCGACAGGGCTCGGCGACAAGGCCGTCAGCCTGATCTACGAGCGCGTGCTGCGCAAGGAGCAATCAAAAATCTGGGTCGAACGCTGCGCCGCGCAGATTTCCGGCGTGCTCGCGGTGCTGGAGCAGGAGCGGGCCGCGGCGAAGACACCATATCTGTTCGGCGAGCGTATCGCGCATGCCGATATCGCGCTCGCCTGCGTGCTGCGCTTCACGCGCGAGGCGCATCCACATCTGTTCGATGCATCGCGCCATCGCGCGCTCGCAGCGCATGCCGACCGCTGCGAAGCGCTGCCGCCGTTCAAGGAGATCGTGCAGCCGCTCGCGCCACCGAGCGGGGATTGACGTTCGCGGACGCAGGGCGCCTCGACTTGCTCCACTGATTTGCCCGTCGGGTCGTCCTGCGAAGACCTTGTCCAGCCCCCAGCGCAAAAATATTTGTCTTTACGCCTTCTGCAAATCAGAAGTATGATGCGCCCGTCCCACCTCGGCAAGAGGGGCGTTGTGGCCAATCGTCACCGAACGTGAGGCGGGATGCGATGGACGCTTTGGCGACGCGCGCGAGTTTTCGTGCGGACGAACGGCGATGAGGCGGACACAAAATCGTGTGGTCCTGACACCCCGACGCTGGTGTCAAGCGCGCAAGATGATGATCTCGCGCGTGATGGGAGCAAGATAGCCCGGTTCCCAGGGAGAGCGCGATATAAGTGTTAAAACCATCGTGCAGGGAATGCCGGATGATTTGGCTGAACCTGTGGTAACTGCCGCCAGCTTTTCTTTCTGCTGGCGGGCCATGGGTTGCGGCCAGCACCCGGCATTCCCTGCGCCCTCTCCGATCAGGAGGGTGACTCCCGCAACAGCTCGGACGCGAATTCGCGCCGCGGGGCGCTGAAGCTTGCCTTTGGAAATGCTCATCACATTCTCCGCTGTCATCACCCGCGAAGGCGGGTGATCCAGTATTCCAGAGACGTTAGTGATTGAGCGGATAAGGCGCGGCGTACTGGATCGCCCGGACAAGCGGGCGATGACAGCGGAGTTGAAAATTGAAAGATGCTCGAACCTCGGGGGCGGCTTCGCGATGCGTCGTAGTCGAGCGCTGCTCAGCCCCTCGCCGCCTTCTTTCGCCACGCCAGATGCACCGCGCAGGCGCAGCCAGGCGGATGCGAGGCGAGATCCTTCGCTGCGATGTCATTGGCAGGCGCCGACGACGATGGGTTCGACGCCAGCACGGCTTCCCGCGTCGTGCGGGCCTGATCGCGGTCCGGCGCCGGGATGTAGTTCAGGATCGGCGCCAGCCAGCGTTCGATCTCGGCGACCGTCATGTCCTTGCGCACGGCATAGTCCTCGACCTGGTCGCGCTCGATCTTGCCGACGCCGAAATAGAAGCTTTCCGGATGGCTGAAATAGAGCCCCGACACCGACGAGCCCGGCCACATCGCAAAGCTTTCGGTCAGTTTGACGCCGGTGCCGCGCTCGGCATCGAGCAGCGAAAACAGTGTCTGCTTCTCGGTGTGGTCGGGCTGCGCGGGATAGCCCGGCGCGGGACGGATGCCCTGATATTTTTCCCGGATCAGATCGTCGGCCGACAAGGTTTCGTCCGGAGCATAGGCCCAGAACTCGCGGCGCACCCGCGCATGCATCCGCTCGGCAAAAGCTTCGGCGAGACGGTCGGCGAGCGCCTTGCAGAGGATCGAGGAATAGTCGTCATTGGCCTTCTTGAAGCGGTCGGCGACCGCATCCTCGCCGATCCCGGCGGTGACGACGAAGCCGCCGACATAGTCCGGCACGCCGCTGGCGCGCGGGGCGATGAAGTCGGACAGCGCCGCATTGAAGCGGCCCTCGCGCTTCTCGAGCTGCTGGCGCAGCGTGTGCAGCGTCGCGATCTTCGTCGTGCGGCTCTCGTCGGCAAAGACGGCGATATCGTCGCCCTCTGCGTTCGCCGGCCAGAAGCCGATCGTGGCGCGCGCTGTGAACCATTTTTCCGCGACGATGCGCTTCAGCATCTCCTGCGCGTCGGCATAGAGCGACCGCGCCGCCTCGCCGACCTTGGCGTCGTCGAGAATGGCGGGAAAACGTCCGGCGAGTTCCCAGGTCTGGAAGAACGGCGTCCAGTCGATATAGCCGACCAGCTCGGAGAGGTCGTAATTGTCAAAACTTCGGATACCGAGGAACGAAGGCCGCTGCGGCGGCACCTTCGCGAAATCGATTTTCACCGCGTTGGCGCGGGCATCGGTGAGCGTCAGGCGTTTCTTGTCGGCCTGCGCGCGCAAATGCGCGGCCGCGATCTTCTGATATTCGCCGCGGATCTCGGTGGCGTAGGTGGCGCGCTTCTCCGGCGAGAGCAGCGCCGAGGCGACGCCGACCGCGCGGCTCGCGTCATTGACATGCACGACCGGGCCGCCGCGATAGTTGGGGTCGATCTTGACCGCGGTGTGAACGCGGCTCGTCGTGGCTCCGCCGATCAGGAGCGGCAGCTTCATGTCCTGCCGCTGCAGTTCGCCCGCGAGAAAGCTCATCTCGTCGAGCGACGGCGTGATCAGGCCGGACAGCCCGATGATATCGGCGCCCTCGGCTTTCGCCGTCTCGATGATCTTTGTGGCGGGCACCATCACGCCGAGGTCGACGACCTCAAAATTGTTGCACTGGAGCACGATGCCGACGATGTTCTTGCCGATGTCGTGGACGTCGCCCTTCACGGTCGCGAGCACGATCTTGCCGGCGGAATGGCTGGTGTCACCGGTGACGCCGTTCGCCAGGTTGCGAGCCTTCTCCTCCTCCATGAACGGCATCAGATAGGCGACAGCCTGCTTCATCACGCGCGCCGATTTCACGACCTGCGGCAAGAACATCTTGCCATCGCCAAAGAGGTCGCCGACCACGTTCATGCCGGCCATCAGCGGGCCTTCGATGACGTCGAGCGGACGTTTGGAAGCCTTGCGCGCCTCCTCGGTATCCTGCTCGATGAACGCGGTGATGCCGTGCACCAGCGCGTGGCTGAGCCGCTTCTCGACCCGCCAGTCGCGCCAGGCCAGATCCGCCTCCTTGGTCTGCGTCTGCTTGCCGCGGAATTTTTCGGCCAGCGCCAGCAGCCGTTCGGCCGCGCCGGGATCGCGGTTGAGGACGACGTCCTCGCACACCTGCCGCAACTCCGGATCGATGTCGTCATAGACGATCATCTGGCCGGCATTGACGATGCCCATGTCCATGCCGGCCTTGATGGCGTGATACAGGAACACCGAATGCATCGCCTCGCGCACCGGCTCATTGCCGCGGAACGAGAAGGACAGGTTGGAGACGCCGCCGGAGACATGCGCGCCCGGCAGGTTTTTCCGGATCCAGCGCGTGGCCTCGATGAAATCGACGCCGTAATTGTTGTGCTCCTCGATGCCGGTCGCGATCGCAAAGATGTTGGGATCGAAGATGATGTCCTCGGGCGGGAAATCGAGCCGCTGCACCAGGATGTCGTAGGCGCGCCGGCAGATCTCGGTCTTGCGCGCAAAGGTGTCGGCCTGGCCCTTCTCGTCGAACGCCATCACCACGACGGCCGCGCCATGGCGCCGCGCGATCGTCGCCTCGTGGATGAACTTCTCCTCGCCTTCCTTCAGCGAGATCGAATTCACCACCGGCTTGCCCTGCACGCATTTCAGGCCGGCCTCGATCACCAAAAATTTCGAGGAATCGACCATGACCGGCACGCGGGCGATATCCGGCTCGGCGGCGACGAGGTTGAGGAAGGTCCGCATCGCGGCTTCCGAGTCCAAGAGACCCTCATCCATGTTGACGTCGATCACTTGAGCGCCGTTCGCGACCTGGTCGCGCGCGACCTGCAGCGCGGCGGCATAGTCGCCCGCCGTGATCAGCTTGCGGAATTTCGCCGAGCCGGTGACGTTGGTGCGCTCGCCGACATTGACGAAGGGGATGGCCGGCGTCAGCTCGAACGGCTCCAGGCCGGAGAGCCGCAGGCGCGGTTCGATGCTCGGCACGGCGCGCGGGCGATAGGGCGCGACCGCTGCGGCGATCGCCGCAATGTGCTCCGGCGTGGTGCCGCAGCAGCCGCCGACGATGTTGACGAGACCGTCGCGCGCGAACTCGCCGATCAGCCGCGCCATGTAGTCTGGGCTCTCGTCATACTGGCCGAATTCGTTGGGCAGGCCGGCATTCGGATAGGCGCAGACCAGCGTATCGGCGATGCGGCCGATATCGGCGATATGGGCGCGCAGGTCGGCGGCGCCGAGTGCGCAGTTGAAGCCGATGGTCATCGGCCGCGCGTGCCGCACCGAGTTCCAGAACGCTTCCGGCAACTGTCCGGAGAGCAGACGGCCGGACTTGTCGGTGATGGTTCCCGAGATCAGCACCGGCACGTCAACGCCGCGCGCCTCGCAAAGCTCTGATATCGCGTAGAGCGCGGCCTTGGCGTTCAGAGTGTCGAAAATGGTTTCGACCAGCAGGAAGTCGACGCCGCCATCGAGCAGGCCGCGCGCCTGTTCGCCATACGCTTCGCGCAGATCGTCAAAGGTGACGGCGCGATAGCCCGGATTGGCGACGTCGGGCGAGATCGAGGCGGTGCGGTTGGTGGGACCCAGCGCGCCGACGACGAAGCGCGGCTTGCCGTCCTCGGCCTCGACGCGTGCGGCCGCGCGGCGGGCCAGCACCGCGCCCTCGCGGTTCATCTCGTAGACCACATCGGCAAGGTCGTAATCGGCCTGCGCGATCGAGGTCGACGAAAAAGTGTTGGTCGCGACGATATCGGCGCCCGCGCGCAGGTACGCGGCGTGGATGTCCTGGATCGCCTGTGGCTGGGTCAGGATCAAGAGGTCGTTGTTGCCCCTGAGGTCGCGATGGAAATCCGCAAAGCGCGCGCCACGGAACGCGGCCTCGTCGAGCTGCAGGGCCTGGATCATGGTGCCCATGGCGCCGTCGAGCACCAATATGCGCTCGCGGGCGGCGGCGAGCAGGGCGATGCGCTTCGGCGAAGCGGGGGTGGTCATCAGGCGGCCTCCTGCGCGGCTTTCGGGCGGATGCCAAGGAGATGACAGATCGCAAACACGAGGTCAGCGCGGTTCATGGTGTAGAAATGGAAGGTGTCGACGCCGTGCTTGGCGAGTTTTTGCACCTGTCCGGCTGCGACGGTGGCCGCCACCAGTTTTCGGGTGTCGGCATCATGGTCGAGCCCGTCGAACTTTTGGGCGAGCCAGTCCGGCACGGTGGTGCCGGCGCGGGTGACGAAATTGCGCGCCTGTTTGAAATTGTGCATCGGCATGATGCCGGGCACGATCGGGATCTTGATGCCGCGGGCGCGCACGCGATCGAGGTAACGCAGATAATAGTCGTTGTCGAAGAACACCTGGGTGATGGCGCGCGTGGCGCCGGCATCGACCTTGGCCTGCAGCGTATCGATGTCGCGGTCGAAATCGCGCGCTTCCGGATGTTTTTCCGGATAGGCAGACACCGACACCTCGATGTCGCCATGGCGCTTCTTGATGCCGGCGACGAGTTCAGGTGAGGTCTTGTAGCCGTCGGGATGCGCAACGAACGGCGTGCCGATGCCGGAGGCGGGATCGCCGCGCAGCGCGACGATGTGGCGGACGCCAGCCTCATGATAGCGGTCGACCACCTCGTCGATTTCGCCGCGTGAGGCGCCGACGCAGGTCAGATGCGCGGCGGGCAGCAGACAGGTCTCCTTCAGGATGCGGACGATGGTGGCGTGCGTGCGCTCGCGGGTCGAGCCGCCGGCACCATAGGTGACCGAGACGAAATTGGGGGTGAGCGGCGCCAGCCGCTTGATCGTGTCCCACAGGTTGCGCTCCATCTCCTCGGTCTTCGGCGGGAAGAACTCGAAGGAGATGTTTGGCAGTTTTGGCGCGCGGTGCCCCTCGAGAGGCGGCGTCACGTCGGTCATGGCACAAGAATCCGGGTCAGCAACAGGGCTTCGGGTCTAGCAAGGATCAGCTAAGATAGGGCAAACAGGGTCATGCAAATAGCCCACTGGGGTTGGGAAGTTGCCCAACCAAGCGCCAAAATATGCTTAGGGTGGCCTATCCCAATACTGTCTCAGCTGGACAACGAGTTCCGTATTTTATATAAGTAATTGAAATTGTAATAGATATATGAACCTAAGGTGGACGTTAGAGGTGGGAAATATGGATTCAAACCGAGATAACTGGTGCTTGTCCCACTCGTTGAGTGCTGCACGCCCGACGACCTAGCCGCGTGCCGGGACCCGTTGCCGGCTGACTTGTCCACACTAGCTTAGGGCCCATGATGCCGCTTTCGATTCTCGACCTGTCGGTCGTCACCACGGCCACGAAACCCGCCGCAGCGCTGCGCAACAGCATCGATCTGGCGCGCCATGCCGACCAGCTCGGCTACGTCCGCTACTGGCTCGCCGAACACCACAACCTTGCCTCGGTGGCGAGCCCGGCGCCCGACCTCATGATCGGCCAGATCGCCGCGGTGACCCAGCACATCCGCGTCGGCTCCGGCGGCGTGATGCTGCCCAACCATGCGCCGCTGATGGTCGCCGAGCGTTTCAAGATGCTGGAGGCGCTGTTCCCGGGACGGATCGACCTCGGTCTCGGCCGCGCACCGGGCACCGACGGTGCTACGGCCTACGCGCTGCGCTCGCGGCTCGACCGCCGCGAGGGCGACGATTTCCTCGAACGGTTGCACGAGCTGACCTTGTGGGAGACCCGCGATTTCCCGGCCGGGCACCCCTACAACAACGTGGTGGCGATGCCTGACGACACGCCGCTGCCGCCGATCTGGCTGCTCGGATCCAGCGACTATTCCTCAGAACTCGCGGCGCAGGTCGGGATGGGCTTTGCCTTCGCGCATCACTTTGCGACCCACGACGCGACAGACGCGATGATCAACTACCGCACGCGGTTCAAGCCCTCGGGCTGGCGCGCCACACCGCATGCGATCCTTGCCGTCGCCATTGTCACGGCGGAGACCGACGCGGAAGCCGAGCGGCTCGCCTCCTCGATGGATCTCAACCGGCTGCGCCGCGACCGCGGCCAGTATCTGCCGCTGCCGAGCCCGGAGGAGGCGATGGCCTATCCCTACACCGACGCCGAGCGGGCCTCGATCGCGCGCAACCGCACGCGGCTGTTCGTTGGCAGCCCTACGACCGTGATGCAGAAGCTCGATCCCCTGATTGCGGCCAGCCAGCCCGACGAACTGATGGTGATATCAGCCGTGTTCGATCATGAGGCGCGGAAAAAGTCCTATTCGCTGCTCGCGCAGGCGTTCGGGCTCGCCGAGAAGGCAGCGGCGTAGGGCGAAAAGCTGTCGTCCCGGCCAAGCGCGCTCCTGCGCGCGCCGAGCCGGGACCCATGCCGCGTGATTTCTCGATGAGGCGCATTGGCCGACGCCGTGCTCAAGCAGGTCGGCCTGTGGTTATGGGCCCGGCTTTCGCCGGGGCGACGGAGGCTACTCCAGCGTCTCGCTGAATGTCGCGCGGAACGGGTGCCCCGGATAAACTCCGATGATGCGGAATTCGCGCGAAAAGAATTTCAGCTCCTCGAGTGCGAAGGCGAGGCCCTTGTCGTCGGGGTGGCCGTCGACGTCGGCGTAGAATTGCGTGGCGAAGAAATTGCCGTCGACCATGTAGCTTTCGAGCTTGGTCATGTTGACGCCGTTGGTGGCAAAGCCGCCCAGTGCCTTGTAGAGCGCGGCGGGCAGGTTGCGCACCCGGAAGACAAAAGTGCTGACCAGCGGCCCGGAACCCTGCGCGGCCCATTTGGCCTCGCGCGCCAGCACGACGAAGCGGGTTGTGTTGTGGTCCTCGTCCTCGACGTCCTCGGCCAAAATATCGAGACCATAGATTTTCGCCGCGAGACGCGAGGCGATGGCGGCGACGCTTTTGTCGCCGCGCTCGGAAATATCGCGCGCGCTGCCCGCGGTATCGGCGGCCACGATCGGCTTGAGGCCGAGCTTGCGGATGATGCGGCGGCATTGGCCGAGCGCATGGACATGGCTCTCGACGGTCTTGATATCGGCGAGCTTGACGCCCTTCAGCGCCATCAATTGGTGGCGGACCGGCAAGAACCATTCGCCGACGACGTAGAGCCCCGAGGCCGGCAGAAGGTGATGGATATCGGCGACGCGCCCCGCCACCGAGTTCTCGATCGGAATCATGCCGAGATCGGCCTCGCCGGAACTGATCGCGGCCAGTGCGTCCTCGAAGGTCGGGCAGGGCAGCGCCTCGGCGTCCGGATAGGCCTCGGTGATGGCGATGTGGGAGTTGGCTCCCGGCTCGCCCTGGAATGCGATTTTCAATGTCTTGGTCATGATTGGTCTCAGGGCCTTGGAGGAGGCGGTACTCAGCGTTTGGAAAGGATCCGGCGCGCGGTTTCAAGGTCAGGCGCGGTGTCGACGCCACGTGGCACGCTGTCGACGATGGTGATGTCGATGCGCATATTGGCTTCCAGCGCGCGAAGCTGTTCGAGCTTCTCCTGCTGCTCAAGTGGCGAGGGCGGCAGCTTGACGAAACGTTCCAGCGCCGCGCGGCGGTAGGCGTAGAGGCCGATGTGATGGTAGCGCGGGCCGTCGCCATGGGGCGCCGTGGCGCGGGTGAAATAGAGCGCGCGCATCCGCTTACCCCCCAGCGAGGTTCCGACGGCCTTGACCACGCTCGGGGCGTTGTTCTCCTCCTCGGTGTGGATCTCGGCGGCGAGGGTGGCGATATCGACGGCCGGGTCGGCGAGCGGCCCCAGCACATCGCGGATGTTGTCAGACGTAATAGTCGGAAAGTCGCCCTGCAGATTGACGACAATCTCCGCCTCGCGTCCGGGATCGAGTTTTTCCAGCGCCTCAAAAATCCGGTCCGAGCCGGAGGGGTGATCGGCGCGGGTCATGATCGCCTCGCCGCCATGGGCTTTCACGGCGGCCGCGATCTCGGGGGTATCCGTGGCAACGGCCACCCGGCCGATCCCGGCTTCTTCCCCGCGGCGCAGGACATGGACGATCATCGGCAGACCGTCGATCTCCATCAGCGGCTTGCCCGGCAGGCGGGTCGAGGCCATGCGGGCCGGGATCAGCACGAGGTTGCGGGTTTCGGCCATGGGCTTCGGGGTCCGGGTCGAGGAGGCCGGCAACGCGGCGGAAATGGTGGGGACGGGAGGAGATTTGGGCCGCTTATACGGGTTGCCAGAGCAGGGGCAAACCGATATCTGAAACCCTGCTTGGGGGTGCGGTGCGAAAAGCCCGATTCCCCAAACTTTTCCCGCGCGGCCGTTGATCGGCCTTCCAGTCGACATTCCCAAAGGCCCTGGAGCCTGAGCCAAAAGGGACTCCTTCGAACTTAACAAGATACTCGGCGCCGTGCTGGCGAGCTGCCTGATCCTGCTGGTGATGAACTTCACCGCCCAGGCCCTGTTCGCTGCGAAGGCGCCGGAAAAGCCGGGTTTTGCGATCGCCGCGAAGGAGGCCACCGAAGGCGGCGGCAAGGAAGCCGCGCCCGCGAAGTCGGAGCCGATTGAAAAACTCCTGCAGACCGCATCGGTCGAGAAGGGCGTGGCTGCCGCCAAGAAGTGCACCGCCTGCCATACCTTCGAGAACGGCGGTCCCAACCGGGTCGGTCCGAACCTCTATGGCATCGTGGGCGACAAGAAGGGCGAGGGTCGCGGCGGCTTCAACTTCTCGGCCGCCATGAAGGCCAAGGGCGGCGACTGGAGCATCGACGATCTCAACCAGTTCATCGCCAACCCGAAGGGTTTTGTTCCGGGCACCGCGATGGGCTTTGCCGGTATTCCGAAGGACAGCGAGCGTGCCGACGTGATCGCGTACCTCAACTCGCTGTCGGATCATCCGGCTCCGCTGCCGACGGCGGCGAAGTGACGTCCCTTACCTCATAGGATTGTGAACGGCCGGGCCTTGCCTGGCCGTTTTCGTTTTGGCGAATAGCTTTTTCAGGCGAAGTCGCTAGCGGCTCGCGAAGAAAACGCGTCAAGCTCAGGAGGCGAGAGCCCCATACTGACAAAAGTCGGAACGGGGGTCTCGCGGGTTTGTTACGGGACGTTTCGCCGCACAGAAACCCCTTTCAGGGGGTTATCATGAGGAAAAAGCAACGTTATCGGTCGAACCCTTGCCGTATAATGGTTCTCCAGTGACGCTGCTTGCTTCATAGAGGATGCTTCGATTTGGCCATTAGCAGACGACACCTCCTGCAGGGTGGCGCGTTCGTCGCGCTCACACCGGCGCTCGGAACCGCAGCCTGTTTCCCCACCGCAATGCCGGCCCACGCAGAAGGCTCCTCCGAGCCGGTCTGGCGCCACGCGCTGGCGTCGCTCGGCGACATCAAATATCCGGCCGACTTCAAGCGCTTCGACTACGTCAATCCGGATGCCCCGAAGGGCGGCGTGGTGCGGATGTTCGAACTGGGGACGTTCGACAACTTCAACATCGTCGTCAACGGTGTGAAGGGCTCACTCGCCAATGGCGTCGCGATGGTTTTCGAGACGCTGACGACGCGGTCATTGGACGAGCCATTGACCGCCTATGGGCAGCTTGCGGAGGCGGCCGCCTACCCGGACGACTTTTCCTATGCCATCTATCGATTGCGCGCGGAGGCGCGCTGGCACGATGGCAAGCCGGTGACACCGGATGATGTCGTCTTCTCGTTCGACGTGCTGAAGAAGAACAGCCCGATGTACAGCGCGTATTACCGGCACATCGTCAAGTGCGAGCCGGCCGGCGAGCGCGACGTGAAGTTCACGTTCGACATGCCTGGAAATCGCGAGCTGCCAGCCATCGCGGGCGAATTTCCGGTGCTGCCCAAACATTGGTGGGAAGGAACCGACGCGCAGGGACGCAAGCGCGACGTCACTGCGACGACGCTCGAAATTCCATTAGGCTCCGGGCCCTACCGCATCAAGGAGTTCGTCGCGTCGCGCTCGGTCGTGCTGGAACGCGTTGCCGACTACTGGGGCAAGGATCTCGCCGTATCGATCGGACAGAACAACTTCGACCAGGTCAGATTCGAGTTCTTTCGCGACGACTCCGTGGGGCGAGAGGCCTTCAAAGCCGATCAGATCGACTGGTTCAGGGAACGCAGCGGCAAGCAATGGTCGACGGCGTATGATTTTCCGGCAGTGACCGACAAGCGCGTCATCAAGGAGAAGTTTCCCGATGAAAGCTCCGGGCGAATGCAGGGTTTCGCGTTCAACCTGCGTCGGCCGCTGTTTGCCGATGTCAGGCTCCGCCGCGCCTTCAATCTTGCCTATGATTGGGAGACGTCGGACCGCCTGCTCTCGAGCGGCGAGTACCATCGCGACAGCAGCTATTTTGACGGCATGCCGGAGTTCATGGCCACTGGTCTCCCGGAAGGTCAGGAATTGCAGATCCTCGAGACTGTGCGTGACAAGGTCCCCGCCGAGGTGTTCACGACACCGTACAAGAATCCGGTGGGCGGCAATGACGAGGCGTCCCGCGCCAATCTGCGCGAAGCGGCGCGTCTTCTCAAGGAGGCCGGATTTGAAAACCGCGATCGCAAACTGGTCGATGCCTCGGGCAAGCCAGTCAGTATCGAGTTCATCGGTCAGGAACAGGGGGACGAGCGCGGCGTGCTGTTCTACAAGCCGTATCTGGAGCGGCTCGGCGTCACGGTGAGCGTCCGGACGTTGGATAGCGTGCAGTATGAGAATCGCCTGCGCAGTTTCGACTTCGACATGACGACCGTCGTATGGGCGCAGTCGCTGTCACCGGGCAATGAGCAGCGCGACTTCTTCGGATCGGAGGCGGCGGACCGACCCGGCAGCCGCAACTATCCTGGGATCAAAAATCCTGCGGTCGACGCACTGATCAACCGGATCATCTTCGCAAAGGATCGCGCTGAGTTGGTCGCCAGCTGCAAGGCGTTGGATCGGGTCCTGCTGTGGAATTGTTACCTCGTGCCGCAATTCGCCGCCGGCTTCGAGCGCGCGGCGCGCTGGGACCGCTTCAGCCATCCCGAGCCGATGCCGAAATATGGTGTGACGGCGTTTCCGACGCTGTGGTGGTGGGACGCTGAGAAAGCGGCCAAACTGGGCAAGCGCTCTTGAGCCGCCCGCCTCGATCCCTGCACCTCACACGTCGGCACGTGCTGGCCCTCTCGCTCGGCGCGTCAAGCCTGCCGCTTTGGCAGCCTGCGCGCGCCGACGATGGCGCGATCGAATCGCACGGCATGTCGGCATTCGACGATCTGAAATATCCGGCCGACTTCCACCATTTCGAATACGTCAATATCGATGCGCCGAAGGGCGGCATGATCTCGCTGTTACCGGCGGTGCGCACCAACAATCAGTCCTACCAGACCTTCAATTCGCTCAACGCCTTCATCCTGAAGGGCGAGGGCGCGCAGGGCATGGACTTGACCTTTGCAACACTGATGGCCCGTGCCGGCAACGAGCCTGACGCGGTGTATGGTTTTGCGGCAAAGTCGGTGCAGATCTCGCCGGACAAGCTGATCTACCGCTTCACGATGCGCCCCGAGGCGCGCTTCCATGACGGCTCGAAGCTGACCGCACATGACGTTGCCTGGTCCCTCACCACGCTGAAGACCAAGGGGCATCCCCTGGTCGTCGTGCAGATGCGCGACATGGTGAGCGCGGAAGCTGCCGACGATGCGACCGTCATCGTCAAGTTCGCGGAGAAGCACGCCCGCGACGTGCCGCTCTATGTCGTGACCCTGCCGATCTTCTCGCAGGCCTATTATGCGAACCGGACGTTCGACGAATCGACACTGGATACGCCGCTCGGCTCCGGGCCCTACAAGGTCGGCAAGTTCGAGGTCAATCGCTTCATCGAGTTCGAGCGCGTCAAGGACTGGTGGGCCGCCGATCTGCCGGTGAACCGCGGCAGCTTCAATTTCGACATCGTGCGCTACGAGTTCTATCGCGACCGCGACGTCGCCTTCGAAGGCTTCACCGCCAGGAGCTATCTGTTCCGCGAGGAGTTCACGTCGCGTATCTGGGCGACGCGTTACGATTTTCCCGCAGTCAAGGACGGCCGGGTGAAGCGCGAGATTCTGCCGGATGATACGCCGTCCGGCGCGCAGGGCTGGTTCGTCAACACGCGGCGCGACAAGTTCAAGGACCCGCGCGTGCGCGAGGCGCTGATCGACGCCTTTGATTTCGAATGGACCAACAAGTCCATCATGTACGGCTCGTATTCGCGCACCGTCTCGCCGTTCCAGAATTCGGAGCTGATGGCGAAGGGGCCGCCGTCGCCGGACGAATCAAAACTCCTGGAGCCGTTCCGCGGCCAAGTGCCGGCGGACGTGTTCGGCGAGCCCTTCGTCCCGCCGGTCTCGGACGGATCGGGCCAGGACCGCGCACTGCTGCGCAAGGCGCAGCAACTGCTGAGCGAGGCCGGCTTCGTCATGAAGGACGGCAAGCGAACCTTGCCGAATGGCGAGGTGTTCAGCATCGAATTCCTGTACGAGGAGCAGGCGCTGGAGCCGATCCACGCGCCCTACCTCAAGAACCTCCGCACGCTCGGGATCGATGCGAGCCTGAGGCTGGTCGATGCCGTCCAGTATCGCGCCCGGGTGGAGAATTTCGACTTCGACATGACCATGGAACGTTTCAGCCTGTCGGCGACCCCGGGGGACGGCATGCGCGCATTCTTTTCGTCCCAGTCCGCCAATACCAAGGGATCATATAATCTGGCGGGTATCGCCGATCCGGTCCTCGACGTGCTGATGGAGAAGATCAACGCAGCGACCACCCGCGCCGATCTCACCACAGCCTGTCATGCGTTCGACCGGGTGTTCCGCGCGGGGCGGTACTGGGTGCCGCAATGGTATCGGAACACGCATCCGGTGGCGTATTGGGATGTGTTCGATCATCCAAAAACCCTGCCGCGCTATCAGACCGACGGCTATTCTTCGGGGCTCGGCGAACGGACGCTGTGGTGGTACGACGCGGCCAAGGCCGTCAAGCTCGACCAGGCGAAGTAGATCATGAGCGCCTATATCGCCCGCCGCATCCTCTTTATGATTCCGACGCTGCTCGGGATTCTGTTCGTCTCGTTCGTCGTCGTGCAGTTCGCGCCGGGCGGTCCGGTCGAGCGCGTGATCGCGCAGCTCTCCGGCTCCGACACCGGCGGGACCTCGCGCATCTCAGGCGGTGGCGGCGATCTCGCCGCGCGCGCTGGACCGACGGGAGCGGGGGCCGGCGAGATCAACTCGAGATATCGCGGCGCCCAGGGTCTCGATCCCGACTTCATCAAGAGCCTGGAGAAGCAGTTCGGCTTCGACAAGCCGGCGCCCGAGCGTTTTGCGCTGATGCTGTGGAATTTCGCCAGGTTCGATTTCGGCAAGAGCTATTTCCGTGACATCAGCGTGCTGCAGCTCATCAAGGAGAAGATGCCGGTCTCGGTCTCGCTCGGGATCTGGATGACGCTTCTGACCTATCTGATCTCGATCCCGCTCGGCATCCGCAAGGCGGTGAAGGACGGCTCGCGCTTCGACACCTGGACCTCGGCTGTCATCATCGTCGGTTATGCGATCCCGGGCTTTCTGTTCGCGATTCTGCTGATCATCCTGTTCGCCGGCGGCTCGTTCCTCAACATCTTTCCGCTGCGCGGACTGACCTCGGACGGCTGGTCGCAGTTTCCCTGGTACTGGAAGATCATCGACTATTTCTGGCACATCACGCTGCCCCTGATCTCGATGGCGCTGAGCGCGTTCGCCACCATGACCTTGCTCACCAAGAACTCGTTTTTGGACGAGATCCGCAAGCAATATGTGATGACGGCGCGCGCGAAAGGTTGCAGCGAGCGGCAGGTGCTGTACGGTCACATTTTCCGCAACGCGATGCTGATCGTGATCGCGGGCTTCCCCGGCACCTTCATTCACGCCTTCTTCTCGGGCTCGCTCCTGATCGAGACCATATTCTCGCTCGACGGGCTCGGTCTGTTGTCGTTCGAGAGCGTGCTCAACCGCGACTATCCCGTCGTGTTCGGCACGCTCTACATCTTTTCGCTGCTCGGTTTAGTGGTCAACCTGATCTCCGATCTCACCTATATGTGGATCGATCCACGGATCGATTTCGAAAGCCGGGAGGTCTGATGACGGTCATCGCACCCCCGCCGGTCAAAACCGCCAAAAAGCCGCTGCTGCCTCCGGTCGAGCCCGCGCCGGCCGCGCCCGCGCGCTTCCGTGTCTCACCCCTCAATCGCAGGCGCTGGCAGAATTTCAAGGCCAACCGCCGAGGCTACTGGTCGTTCTGGATCTTCTCGATCCTGTTCGTCGTTTCGCTGTTCGCCGAGCTGATTGCCAATGATCGCCCGCTGTTCATCAATTTCAACGGGCACTGGTACTGGCCGGCTTTCATCAGCTACTCAGAGACGACGTTTGGCGGCGACTTCGAGACCGCGGCCGACTACCGCGATCCCTATTTGCAGAAGCTGATCGCGGACAAGGGCGGTACCGTCGTCTGGCCGCCGATCCGCTACCACTACGATACGCACAATCTCGACCTGCCGACGCCGGCCCCGTCGGCGCCGACCTGGATGCTGACCGAGGCGCAGTGCAAACAGGTGGTGGAAAAGAAGGGCCTGAAGGGCTGCCGCGACCTCGAATACAACTGGCTCGGCACCGATGACCAGGGCCGCGACGTGGTGGCGCGGCTGATCTACGGCTTCCGCATTTCCGTGCTGTTCGGGCTGACGCTCACGCTGTTTTCCTCGGTCATCGGCGTCGCGGCCGGCGGCGTGCAGGGCTATTTCGGCGGCTGGACCGATCTGATCTTCCAGCGCGTGATCGAGATCTGGAATTCGATACCGGAGCTCTATCTGCTGCTGATCATATCGGCGGTGCTGCCGCCCGGCTTCTTCATCCTGCTCGGCATTCTCCTGCTGTTCTCGTGGGTGTCGCTGGTCGGCCTGGTGCGCGCCGAATTTTTGCGCGGGCGCAATTTCGAATATATCCAGGCCGCGCGGGCGCTCGGGGTGTCCAATGCGGTGATCATGTTCCGCCACTTGTTGCCGAACGCGATGGTCGCGACCATGACGTTCCTGCCCTTCATCGTGTCATCCTCGGTGATGACGCTGACCGCGCTGGACTTCCTCGGCTTCGGCCTGCCGCCGGGCTCGCCGTCGCTCGGCGAGCTGCTGTCGCAGGGCAAGGCCAACATCCAGGCGCCGTGGCTCGGCTTCACCGGCTTCTTTGCGGTGGCGATCATGCTGTCGCTCCTGATCTTCGTCGGTGAAGCGGTGCGCGACGCCTTCGATCCGCGCAAGACGTTCAGGTGAGGCCGATGGATGCCATCAACCAGCCATTGCTGTCGGTTCGTGACCTCTCGGTGGCCTTCCACCAGCAGAGCGGGACGTCTCTGGCGGTCGACAAGATCTCGTTCGAGATCCGGCGCGGCGAATGCGTCGCCCTGGTCGGCGAATCCGGGTCCGGAAAATCGGTCAGCGCGCTGTCGATTTTGAAGCTGCTGCCCTATCCGACAGCCTCGCACCCGTCGGGCAGCATCCGCTTCATGGGCCGCGAACTGTTGCCGCTGTCCGAACAGGAAATGCGCAGCATCCGCGGCAGCGATGTCTCGATCATCTTCCAGGAGCCGATGACCTCGCTCAATCCGTTGCACACGATCGAGCGGCAGATCGCCGAGATCCTGCATTTGCACCAGCCGATCAGTGGCGCGATGGCGCGGGCGCGAACGCTCGAACTATTGACCCAGGTCGGGATTCCCGAGCCCGAGACGCGGATGAAGAGCTATCCGCACCAGCTCTCCGGCGGCCAGCGTCAGCGCGTCATGATCGCCATGGCGCTTGCCAACGAGCCGGATCTGTTGATCGCAGACGAGCCGACCACCGCGCTCGACGTGACGGTGCAGGCGCAGATCCTGGCGCTGCTCGCCGACATCCGCGCGCGGCTCGGGATGAGCCTGTTGTTCATCACGCACGATCTCGGCATCGTGCGCCGCATCGCCGACCGCGTCTGCGTCATGAACGGCGGCAGGATCGTCGAGCAGGGCGCGGTCGAGCAGGTGTTTTCCGCGCCAAAACATCCGTATACGCGGGAGTTGCTGGCGGCCGAGCCAAAACCCGATCCGGCGCCGCCGCGTCCGGAATCGCCCGTCGTCATCGAGGCCGACGACCTCAAGGTCTGGTTTCCGATCAAGCGCGGGCTGCTGCGCTCGACGGTCGGCCACATCAAAGCGGTCGACGGCGTCAGCCTTGCCGTGCGCAAGGGCGAGACGCTGGGCGTGGTCGGTGAATCCGGCTCCGGCAAGACCACGCTCGGGCTCGCGCTGCTGCGCCTGATTTCCTCGGACGGGCCGATCGTGTTTTTGGGCAAGGGCATCCAGGGTCTCAAATTCGATGCGATGCGGCCGTTCCGGCGCGACATGCAGATCGTGTTCCAGGATCCGTTCGGATCGCTCAGTCCGCGCATGTCGGTCGGCGACATTGTCGCCGAAGGCCTCAGCGTGCATCAGCGTGCGTTGTCGTGGGAGCAGCAGGAGGTGCGCGTCGTCAAGGCGCTCAGGGATGTCGGGCTCGACCCGGACACGCGGTTCCGCTATCCGCACGAGTTCTCCGGAGGTCAGCGCCAGCGCATCTCGATCGCCCGCGCGATCGTGCTGGAGCCGAGTTTTGTGGTGCTGGACGAGCCGACCAGCGCGCTCGACATGCTGTTCCAGGCCCAGATGGTCGATCTGTTGCGCGATCTGCAGAAGAAGCGCGACCTCACCTACATGTTCATCTCCCACGATCTGCGCGTGGTCGCCTCGCTGGCGAGCCATCTGATCGTGATGCGCCACGGCAAGGTGGTGGAAGAGGGGCCGGCGGCAGAACTGTTCAAGACGCCGAAGAGCGACTACACGCGCGCGCTGTTCGCCGCCGCCTTCCGCAACGAGACCACAAACGGCGACAGCGTCGCGACGTGATGGCGCTTTAGAACAACTGTGGTGCTAAACGCTCATGGTGAGCAGGCGCGAATGCGCCGTCTCGAACCATGAGGCCCGGATCGTGGCCTCATCCTTCGAGACGCGCGCAAGAGCGCGCTCCTCAGAATGAGGGGATAAAGCAGCTTATGACGCAATATGCTAAGCAAGTCGCCTGATCGCCACGACTTCGCTGCCGGCGGCGCGGATGCGCGCGATGGCCTCGCCGCGATTCTCGATCGCGGCCGCCATGTGAAACGCATTGGCGTGGACGATGGTATCGGCATCGCGCGCGATCGCCACATGGCCCTTCCAGAACAGCAGGTCACCGCGCTGCAGGCGATCCCATGCTGTGGGATCGAGCGGCCGCCCCACCGCATTCTGCTGCATGTCGCTGTCGCGCGGACAGGCAAGGCCCGCCGCATTCAGCGACACCTGCACGAGACCCGAACAGTCGATCCCAAAACTGCCCTTGCCGCCCCACAGATAGGGCGCGCCGACGAAGCGTTCGGCGACCGCGACGAAGTCCGCCTCGGCCTGGCCGAGAATGGTGAGGTGACGCTTCGGCAGAAAGTGTCCCTCGCGCGTGACGGCAAAGGTCTGGTCTTCGCGCACGACCGTGATGCGCGCGCCGAGCACCAGGGCCTCGACCGGCGGCAGCTTGATCGAGGGACTCGGAAACGCAAGCGTCCTGAGCGCTGAGACGCGATGCGTCGGCTCGGCGGCCGGTCTTGCCAATGCGCGATCCGGCAGCCATCCGACATAGCCGTCGCCGGCCAATTGGCCCCAGGCCCAGCCCTCATCGTCGCGATCATAGATCGTCACGCGCTCGCCTTTCAGCGCTTCGGTGAGGAGCATCGCATCGGACGACGGCTTTTCGCGCACCGGCGCGATCGCTTCCACGATGTCGAACGTCTCGCCCACGACGTAGCGCTCGGCGACAACCTTGCCTTCGAGATGTTTGGCGGCGAGATCTCCCCGCGCCGGTGTCAGGCGCGGATCATCCATAGCGTTCACCCAGCAGCCGGTAGAGGGCGCGCGCAGCCTGGCATTCGCCGCCTTCGGGGCGGCCTGGCCTCGCCTGTGGCGTCCACGCAAAGATGTCGAGGTGCAGCCAGCTCTTGGCCCGTTCGACGAAGCGCTTCAGGAACAGCGCGCAGGTGATCGAGCCGGCAAATGTGCCGGAGGGCGCGTTGGTGAGATTGGCGAGCTTCGAATCAAGCCAGGCATCGTAGGGCGGCCACAGCGGCATGCGCCACAGCGGATCATGCTCCTCGCGCGCACAGCGTGCCACATCCTGTGCCAGCGCCTCGTCGTCGGTATAGAAGGGCGGCAGGTCCGGGCCGAGCGCGACCCGCGCGGCGCCCGTCAAGGTGCCCATGTCGATCAGCAGGTCAGGCGTCTCCTCGTCGGCATAGGCAAGCGCATCGGCGAGAACCAGCCTGCCTTCCGCGTCGGTGTTGCCGATCTCGACCGAGAGCCCCTTGCGAGAGGGAAAGATGTCCCACGGACGAAAGGCGTTGCCGGCGACGGCGTTCTCCACGGCCGGAATCAGAACGCGCAGCCGCAGCTTCAGTCTTGCGTCCATCACCATCTGCGCCAGCGCCAGCACATTGGCGGCGCCGCCCATGTCCTTCTTCATCATCAGCATGCTGCTGGATGGCTTGAGATCGAGCCCGCCGGTATCGAAACACACGCCCTTGCCGACCAGCGTCACCTTTGGATGCGCGGGATCGCCCCACAGAAGCTCGATCAGCCGCGGCGCGCGCGAGGACGCCATGCCCACGGCATGAACCAGAGGGAAGTTCTGCGCCTTCAGCTCTTCGCCGATGATGCAGGCAAAAGAGGCGTCGTAGCGCTCGGCGATCGCCTGCGCGGCAAGCGCGAGCTCCACCGGTCCCATGTCGTTGGCCGGCGTGTTGATGAGATCGCGCGCCAGCACGGCCGATCCGGCGATCCGGGCGATCTCCGCGACGTCGACGCCTTCGGGCGGGACGAGCCGCACGTCGCGCGGCTCCGCCTTGCGGTAACCGGCAAACCGGTAGCTGCCGAGCGCAAAGGCGAGCGCGGCGAGGCGCGTGTCGTGCGGCGCGTTGGCGAAGCGATAGACACCCGGCGGCAACAGGCTCGGCAATGCACCCGGACGAAACGGATCGCGCGCTTGATTGTCCGCATCCTCGAGGCCGAACAACACCTGCGCGATCCGCCCTTCAGCGTCCGGCAGGGTCAGCGCGCTTCCCGCCTTCGCGGCAAAATTGTTTGCCTCCGCGAACCGCCGCGCCGGCGCCGGCAGGCCGGCGGCGATCTTGTCCCAGGTCGACTTGGTTGCAAAGGTGATGGGGACGGCCTGCGTCGCGGACGCAGTCTCGAAGATGGACGGCATGCTCTGATCGGCCTCGATTCGACGGGATGCCCTGCGATCAGAAGACTTCGCAGAGTTTTGATGTGTTCGCAATCGCAAACGGCGCAGGCCCCGCCCTACAATCGGTCGAGGTCATGGTAGGTCTTGCGGAACCCTGGTGTTTCGACGCGGTGCTTTGTGTGCGCAGGCCGAACCGCCGGCGGCATGGCGCGTCGATCAACCTGATCAACGAGAGGAAACGGATGGAAGTCGTGTTGGACGCAGTCGTGTTGGTGGGGCACGCAATCGAAGCCGCGCTTGTCTATGTCGAAAGCCATCACTGGATTTTCGGTCTGCTCGCGCTCGGCTACATCTTCTACCTGCATGATCGTGCGCTGCATGCGCGCTTCGACGCACTGGAAAAGCGCGTCGACGAGGTCAGGAAGCGCCTGGCGATCGAATATTAGGACGGGCGCATTTTCCTCCCCCGATCCTCGCGATCGTCGGTGACGCGCCGTTGTTCGTATCGGCGTATGCACGAGCGATCTTGTGCGGACGCGCATGCGCGTTCTCGAAATGGTAAGAGCCACACCGTATTTCTACTGGAGTAGAAACGGGTTTTCTCACGCTGTTTCAAGGGCTTCTTCAACGTTCCATTAAAGTAAAGAACCTAGTGTTCGCGAGAGTGAGCGACGCGCACGGCCTGTCGTCTTGGCGCGCAAAAAGTCATTTGAGCTAGGTCGAGAACGATGCTGCGATGTTTTCTCCACGCAGCCCTGTGCGTCGGAGTGGGCATTGCCACGCTCGTCGGACCTACGACGGGTCATGCGCAAACGGCGGTGCCAGGTCAGGTATCAGGTCAGGTATCGGGTCAGGTGCCGAGCCAAGTGACGCCGCCAAGTCTTCGCCCGACGGCTCCGCCGAATGTGCCGACGCTCGTGCTGCCAGGGCAGCCCGCGACCGCGGTCCCGGATGGGGACAGCACCCTCACCGTCTTGGTCGGCGATGTCGAGCTCGAGGGCGCGTTTGCCGAACTCGCGCCTGCAGCCGAACTTGTCATCAGCCGGCTCAGGAACAGGCCGCTGAGCGTGCAGCAGATCTATGCGGCGGCGACCGAGTTGGAACGGATCTATACCGAGGCCGGCTATGTGCTCGCGCGCGTCGTCGTGCCGCCACAGAATCTGGTCGATCACGGTGCGCTGCATCTCGTCGTCGTCGACGGCTTCATCGAAGGGATCGATGTCAGCGCGCTTCCCGAAAGAGTCCGTGCCGTCGTGGCCGATCGCATGATCGGCCTGGTCGGCCTGCGGCATCTGCGACTTGCCGAACTCGAACGGGCGCTCCTGGTCGCCGGCGACGTTCCCGGACTGAAGCTCAAGAGCACGCTGATGCGCGGCGGCCGTGAAGGTGGCGTGAGGCTGCTGCTTGATGGCGAGCATCGGCTTGTGTCGGCCTCCGTGGGCGGCGACGATCGTCTCTCCAGCACGCTTGGGACCTGGCAGCTCCGCGGCGCCGTCGCGCTCAACAGTGCGCTTGGCACCGGCGAACAGATCTATGCGACCGGCGGACTCGGGGCCGATCTCCATGCGGCGCGGGAAGGGCGGTCGCCGCTCGCGATCTATGGCGCGGGCGTGATCGTGCCGGTCGGTGTCGACGGCCTCACGATCAATCCGGAATACACGCATTCGACGACGCGTACCCCGCAAGCCATCGGTGTTCCCGCCTCGCTCGGCACGTTCGAGCGCTTTGCCTTGCGACTGCGCGAGCCGATCAGCCTGACGCGCAAGGCCTCGCTCTACGTCAATTTCTCGCTCGAGGATGTCGATCAGCAGGTCGCGGCACCGGACTTCGGCACGACGCTCAATCACGATCATTATGGCGTGTTTCGTGCCGGCCCCGACCTCGCGACCACGCTGCCCTCGGGGGCCGGGCTGCAGCTCAGCGCATTGTTGTCGGAAGGATTGGGCGGTCGTGACGCGCGTGATGCGGCCATGTCGGGAGTCCCGCTATCGCGTCTCGGCGCTGATCCACACTTTGCCAAGCTCAGCGGCAATGCCCGCATCTCGCAAGCCCTGCCGGCAGGCTTCCGCCTCGACCTGATCGGCGCGGCGCAGTCGAGTTTTGGCAAGCCGCTGCTTCGCCCCGAACAGATCGTGCTCGATGGCAACGACGCGCTGTCTGCGTTTGCTTCGGGCACCTTCAGCGCCGATCAGGGCATGGCGCTGCGCAGCGAATTGTCGCGTGCGTTCGGCGTCGAGGCGCTGCATGCCACGGTCGCTCCCTATGTGTTCGGCGCGGCCGGGCGCGGCTGGCTCGCCACCGCCACCAGCATCGAGCAGCCGGCGTTCAACGCCGGTGCGGTCGGGCTCGGCGTTCGCGGCAGTGTCGACTCCTCGGCCAACCAGCCGGGCGGAAGCCTGACGCTCGAGGTCGCACGTGGCTACACAGACCTTTCCGGGGTCCGGCGCGGTTGGCGCGCCAACCTCATTGCCTCGGCGAGCTATTGATGCGCACTCCTGCAGCACCCCCGGAGGCGCGACACCATGCAACATCCGCGCGGCGGATCGGCATGGCGGTGCTGCTCGGCGGCACGTCGCTTCTGGCGCTGACGGTTCAAGCCGGCGCGCAGGCCGTGCTGCCGCAAGGCGCGAGCGTCGCATCGGGACAAGTCAGGATTGGAACGCCCTCCGGCAATTCGCTCTCGATCAGCCAGACTTCGTCACGCGCCGTCGTCGACTGGAACAGCTTTTCGGTCGGCGCCAATGCGAGCGTCAATTTCGTTCAGCCGGGTGCCGGTTCGGCAATCCTCAATCGCGTGACGGGTACGACCTCGTCGACCATTGCGGGCCAGATCACGGCGAATGGCCAGGTGTTTCTGGTCAATCCGAACGGCATCGCCATCACGCCAACCGGTTCGGTCCAGGTCGGCGGCGGCTTCGTGGCCTCGACGCTCGATATCAGCAACGCGGATTTTAACGCCGGCCGTCTGAATTTTTCCGGCAGGGGCGCATCGAGCGCCGTCACCAATGCCGGAACGATCAGCGCCGCGCCGGGATCGTTCGTCGGACTGATCGGCGGATCGGTCGCGAGCAGCGGTACGATCAGCGTTCCGCTCGGCAAGGTCGGTCTGGGCGCGGGCGAGAAGGTGACGCTCAATCCGAGTGGCGACGGATTTTTGCAGGTCGCGCTTCCGAGCAGCGCCACCACTGCCAAGGGGCAGGCGCTGATCGACGTCGCCGGCCGGATCAAGGCAGCCGGCGGCTCGGTCGAGATCAAGGCGGCGACCGCGCGCCAGGCGGTTCGCGACGTCGTCAACATCTCCGGCATGGTCAGCGCACGCAGCGTGTCCGGCCGCCGCGGCCGCATCGTGCTCGACGGTGGAGATGGCGGAGAAGTCGTCGTGTCCGGCCGTATCGCTGCTAACGGCGGCAAGGCCGACAAGGCCGGTACCATCGTCGTGACCGGCCACAAGGTGACGCTGGCCTCGACCGCGAAGGTCAGCGCCGACGGTGCCGTCGGAGGCACGGTGCTGATCGGCGGCGATCGGCACGGCGGCGATGATCCGGCGAGCGAGCTCGTGACAGCACCGGTGCGAACCGCAGAAGACACCTCGATCGCCCAGGGCGCGACCTTGTCGGCAAATGGCAACTCGGGTGACGGCGGCAATGTCGTCGTCTGGTCCGACAGCCAGACCGATTTTCGCGGCTCCATCACGGCAACCGGAAACGGCGCGGGTCATGGCGGCGCGGTCGAAGTCTCCAGCCATGGCCTGCTCGGCTTTGCCGGCACCATCGACGTGAGGGCCGCCAACGGCAGGACTGGCACGCTGCTGCTCGATCCCTATGACGTGACCATCTCCAACGGTGTCGACAGCAACATGTCGAGCTCCGGCAACAATTTCTCGGCAAACGGCAACAGCTCGGTGCTGTCGGTGGCGACGCTGCAGACCGCGCTGCTGACGGCGAATGTCACGGTGGACACCGGCAGCTCGGGCACGCAGAACGGCGACATCACGGTCGCCAACGCGGTGACCTGGGCGACCGGCAATTCACTGACGCTCAATGCCGCCGGTGCCATCAACGTCAACGCTCCGATCACTGCGACAAACGGCAGCCTCAGCCTGAGCGGCAGCACCATCTCGGTGAATTCGACCGCGATCACACTCGGCGGAACTCTGACGGCCAGCGCGAGCGCAAGCGGCGCAGCTAACGCGGTGGCGCTCGACAATGCCACGATTAGCGTTGGCGGCGGTATAAGCACGATTACCGGTGCGACCGTCAGTGGATCCGGCATCGTACTCTCTGGCAGCTTGAGCCTTTCGGCGACAAATGGCGGCACTTTTTCGTTGGCCGGGACTAGTAGCAGCAACAACGGAGTGACCTTGGCTGCGGGCGCCGGCGTGACAACGTCCGGAAATGTCAGTCTCTCCGGAACATCGAGCAGCGCGGTCGGGGTCTATTTCATCGGAGGAAATACGGTCACCGACAATTCCGGCAATGCCGTCATCGGCGGCACCTCGTCAAGCAATCAGGGCGTCTGGTTCAATAGCGGCGCCAACACGCTTGCCAACGCTGGGTCAGGCAGCCTCACGCTGACCGGTACGAGCAGCAGCGCCAATGGCATCGCGCTGAACTCATCAGTCAGTCTGCTGTCCTCCGGCAACCTGTCCCTGTCCGGAACGTCCGCGAGCGGAACGGGTGTGGCGTTCGGCACCTCGTCGGTGTTTGACGTGTCGAGCGGCAACGTTGCCCTCAGCGGAACATCGACCGCGACCAGCGGCTCAGGTTTGGCGGTCGGGACGAGCCTGGATGCTGCCTCGGTGAGCAATTCCGGAAGTGGCTCTCTCACAATCGCGGGGACCTCGGATGACGTCGGCGGTGTCAACGCGGGCAGCGCCGGCACATTGTTCACCGGAGCCGGCACCTTGACGAATTCGGGCGGCGGAACCCTTTCGGTGAGCGGCTCGAACACCTCAGGTTACGGCGTCGAACTGAAGGGCTCGGCGACGCTGGCGACGGCGGGCACGATGTCGATCTCGGCGACATCGAGCGCCGGCTTTGGGTTGTTTCTTGCCGGAACCAATACCGTGACCGCATCGAGCGGAAATCTCAGCCTCTCGGGCAGCTCGTCCAGCGGCGCCGGCATGAGGCTGAACAGCGGAAGCGCGATCAACACGGGCGGCGGTACCGGAACGGTCACCGGCACGTCGTCCTCCGGAAGGGGGCTCGATTTCCTCGGCAACAGCAGTCTCGGCGCCAGCGGCGCTGGTACTCTCGCCACCAGCGGGACGAGCGCAAGCGGTGCTGGCACGGAGCTCGAAACCAATGCGAGCGTCACCTCCAGCGGAACGGTGACGTTACGTGGCACGTCGGGCAGCTCGACCGGTCTCTTGCTGAACGGCGGTAACGCGGTCACTGACAGCGCGGGTGGTCTGACACTCGGCGGAACGTCAGGGTCCTTCGTCGGCGTATGGTTTTCGGGAGGGGCCAACACGCTGACGGCCAATGGGACGGGCCTTGGCGTCGCCGGCACTAGCACGAGCAACATCGGGGTCGCGCTCAATTCCGATCTCACCACCGCAGGCGCGGTATCAATCGTCGGGAACTCCACGAGCGGCAACGGGCTATGGTTCCTTGGGACGACCATCACCAACAGCAGCGGCGGGCTCGCGTTCAGCGGAACGTCGATCTCAAGCAACGCCGTATGGGTCAATGGTGGTCCGCTCAGCCTGATCAATTCCGGTAGCGGCAGCTACACGCTCAGCGGCTCGTCAGGGAGTTCGAACGGTATCAGGCTGAATACGAATGCTGCCCTGCAGACGTCGGGAGACATCACGATCTCAGGCACCTCCACGAGCGGATCGGGGATCTCTGCGAAGGGCGGCAACGCGCTGACGATTTCGGGCGGCAACCTGACGATCAACGGCACAACCAGTTCTGGACCGGCTGGCATCGATACCTCGTCGGCGGCCAACACCATCACCAACAGCGGCAGCGGCACGCTCACGCTGAACGGCACGGGTGGGGACAAGCTGGCAGCCACCATCAGCTCTTCGTCCGGCACTCTCGTCATCAGCGACACCGGCGCGGTCACGCAATCGGGCGGAACGGTGACCGCGGGCAATCTTCTGCTGTCGGGGGCCGGGTCGTTCGGTCTTGACCAAACCAACATGATCGGGACCTTGGCCGCCAATGTGGGTTCGGTGTCGTTCGTCAATGGTCAGAACCTGACGATCGGTACCGTGCAGGCGACGCCGGGCATCACCGCGAGCGGCGCGGCCACCATTCGGAGCTCAGGGAATCTCACGCTGGCACCGGGCGCTGCCGTCAGCGCAGCGAGTCCGGTGCTCGCAGCCGCGGGCGCGTTCATCAACAATGCCGGAAGCAGCGCGGTGACGGCGACATCCGGCCGCTGGCTGGTCTATTCGAGCACGCCGGGTGCCGACACGTTCGGCGGGCTCGACAGCGGCAACACCGCGATCTGGCACGCGACCTATGGCACGGTCCCGCCGGCGAGCATCACGGCCGGCGGCAACCGCTATCTGTTCGCGATGCAGCCGACGCTGAGCTTCACGTCGACCGATGCGACGAAGACCTATGGCACGGATGCGACAACCACCATCGCCTCGCATTATGGCGTGACCGGCTATCAGAGCGGCGTCGCAGGCGCCTTCCTCGGCGACAATGCGGCATCCACCTTCACCGGCGCGCCGTCGGTGACGTCGTCTGGCGCGCCGGCAACCGCGTCCGTGATCGGCAGTCCCTACGCCATCAATGCCGCGCAGGGCTCGCTTGCCGCCACCTCGGGCTATGCCTTCGCCTTCAACAACAGCGGCCGGCTGACGGTCAACCCGGCGCCGGTCACGGTCACCGCATTGGGCGGCTCCTCGACCTACGGCGCCTGGCCCGGCAATCCCGGCCTGTCCGCAACCGGCCTCCAGAATGGCGACAATGCCAGCGCGCTCTGGGGACTCTCCAACTCCTTCGGCATCACGCCATTCAGCAATGCGGGCAACTACACGACCCGGGTCGGCGGCACGCTCCTCAATCCCAACTACACGCTCGCCGGCTCGAATACCGGCACCTGGACCGTCAACCCGGCGCCGGTGACCGTCACAGCGCTCAGCGGTTCGTCGCTCTATGGCCTATGGCCATCGAGCCCCGGCCTGACCGCGACCGGCCTGCAGAACGGACAGACGGTCGGCACACTCACCGGGCTGTTCAGCTCGTTCGGCATCAGCGGCGCGAGCAAGCCCGGCAGCTATACGGTCGGCGTCAGCGGCACGTTGACCAATTCCAATTACACGCTGGTCGGAACGACCCTGGGCAGCTGGAGCGTCTCGCTGCTGCCCGGGGCCGTGACCGCACTGCCAGCACCGTCGACCTCGATCGCACCGGTCGTGATCCCGACGCAAACCGCGAGCACTGCCGCGCAAAGCGCGCTTCCCAGCGCGACCGTCAACAACGCCGTTGCGATCCCGGCGGTCACGCCGAGCCTCAGTCCGGGCGCCAGCCCGCCGGCGAGCAATGCGTCTGCGAACTCGGCGAGCCGTGACGCCTCGGTCAAGCCCGCCAGCCGCGACGCGGGCCTCAATCCGACCCGGCCGCTGCTGGCGCCCCAGCTGCCGGCGCCGCCGGCCTCGGGCACCCCGCTATCAGGCCATCCGCTCACCGTATCGCCGGCCCCGCTGATGACGTCGCCGGCTCCTTCGCCGGGCGCCTCGCCCGGTGGCGCGGCACCTGCCGGCCGCGCGACTGCCACAGGCTGCGGCGGCAAGGGAGGAGCGGCCGCTGGTCTTGCCTCGGGCGCCGGTGGCGCTGGCGCCTCCGCGGAAGGCTGCGCGGCATCCCCCGCCGCCTCGAAGGTCGCCTCCCGCGTCGTCGACTTCGCGCTCACCCAGCTCAACCGCGAGGCGCTTGCGAAGGCGATCGAGCAGGAGCTGGTCGAGACCATCCATGGTGGCGCGACGCCCCACAAGGTGCTGATGGTCAGCCTGGCCTTCACCAGCATCGCCTTCACCGCGGGCCTGGTCGGCTGGCTCTTGCGCGGCGGTTCGCTGGTCGCGGCGCTGTTATCCTCGATCCCGCTGTGGCGCGGCTTCGATCCGCTGGTCATCGTGACCCAGTCGCGCCGCAGCGAGGGCCGCGGTGGCTCCGAGGTCGACACCATGTTCGATGGCGCGCGCGCGGCGGCCGCGCAGCCGCGCGGACTGCCGCGATGAGCCGGTTTCTGTCGCCGAGGCTGCAGGTCGCCATCGGCCTGCTGTCACTGACCGTCAGCCTGATCTTCATTGCCTCGGCGCTCGGCCTGTTGCCCAGTGAGGGCAGGGCGGAAGCGGAGGCGCGCGCCACGCTGTCCGGCGCGCTCGCGGTGCAGCTCGCGAGCCTCGCCAGCCGCAACGAAGCCGCCGCCGTCCAGGAGACGATCGATTCCGTCGTCGAGCGCAGCCCCGACATCCTGTCGATCGGCATCCGCGACGCCGAGGGCCGGCTGACGGCGTCCTCGAAGGATCATCTTCAGCATTGGCAGGATCCGCCAGCTGGCCTGTCGACCGCGACCCACATGCAGGTCCCGCTCCTGAACGGCGATACGCCGGCCGGCCGGATCGAGATCGCGTTCGCGCCGCTGCGCGACGATTCGATGGTGTTCGGCCTGCCGTCAAAGCTGCTGATCTTCATCGGCTTCATCGCCGGCGCCGGCTTCGCCGGCTATTACTTCGTGCTGGCGCGCGCGCTGCGCGAGCTCGATCCGGGCCGCGCCGTTCCCGACCGGGTGAAGGCGGCATTCGACACGCTGGCCGAAGGCGTCCTCATCCTCGACGACGAGGAACGCGTGCTGATGGCGAACCGCGCCTTCGCCGACAAGATGCCGAAAAATTTCGATCCTGAGCTCGGACGTTCCGCGAGCGATTTGCCGTGGCTGTCGCAGGCGGCGCTGCCTCTGGCGGCGGACCAGCTGCCGTGGCGGATCGCGATGCAGACCGGACAATCGGTGCTGGGCACCGCCATGGGCATTCGCGATGCCGCCGGCCAATTGCAGCGGCTGATCGTCAACGCGACCTGCATCGTCGACGGCAAGGGCATTGCCCGCGGCATCATCGCGACCTTCGACGACGTTACCGCGATGCACCGGACCAACGAGCAGCTCAAGGCCTCGATCCACCAGCTGCATTTGTCACAGGCCAAAATCTCCGAGCAGAACGAAAAGCTCACGCGGCTCGCCTCCAGCGATCCGCTGACCGGCTGCCTCAACCGTCGCACCTTCTTCGAGCAGGCGGAGCGGCTGCTGTCGGTTGCGCAGGCTGCGGGCCAGCAGCTCTCCTTCATCATGATCGATGCGGATCACTTCAAGTCCGTCAACGACGAGTTCGGTCATCTCGTGGGTGACGGCGTCCTGATCGGGCTCGCGGGCCTGCTCAAGCAATGCTGCAAGCCGCCGCATCTGCTCGGCCGCTATGGCGGCGAGGAGTTTTGCGTCATGCTGGTCGGGGCCGGCGACGTCGAGGTCGAGTACTGGGCCGAGCGCGTCCGCGTCGCGATTGGCGGCGTCAGGGACTGGCTGCCGGGCGGCGGCCGGGTCACCATCTCGATCGGCATCGCCACCCTCGGCCGCTCCCCGTGCGCGCTCGCCGATCTCGTCAAGCGGGCCGACGACGCGCTCTATGCGGCGAAATCCCGCGGCCGCAACCGCTTCGTGAACTGGAAAAGCCTGCCGCGAAAATCGAGGGCGGCGGCGGACGTCGCACCCGTAGCGGACGCGTAACGTGCATTAACCGGGTGTTAGCGTTAACGGTTTATTGCTGTCATGTCCGCCGCGATCCGTCCCTGGTTTTGAGTCCATCTGACATGCAGTTTCGTCTTGCCCGGCTTCTTGCATCAGCGGCCGTGACCGCGCTCGTGGCTTTGAGCCTCGGCGGTTGCCAGACCACCATGTCCGACATCACGGGCTCGCTCGGGCCGAAGGCGGAGGCCGCCCCGGTCAGCGATCCGCAGCGTGCGACCGACGTCTATGGCGAGCGCTATCGCGCCAATCCCAAAAACGCCGATGCGGCGGTCGCCTATGGCCAGGCGCTGCGCGCCAACGGGCAGCGCGCCCAGGCCGCCGCCGTGCTGGAGCAGGCCACCATCGCCAATCCCGGCAACAAGGCCATTCTGGCGGCCTATGGCCGCGCGCTCGCCGACAATGGCAATTTCCAGCAGGCTTTTGACGTGCTCTCGCACGCCCATTCGCCCGACAATCCCGACTGGCGCATCCTCTCGGTGCAGGGCGCCGTGCTCGACCAGATGAACCGGCATGACGAGGCGCGGCGCTATTATGCGAGCGCGCTGAAGATCGTGCCCGGAGAGCCGGCCGTGCTGTCCAATCTCGGCCTTTCCTACATGCTGTCAAAAGACCTGCCGAAGGCGGAAGCGACGCTGCGGCAGGCCTATGCCAGCACCAAGGCCGATGGCCGGGTGCGGCAGAACCTGGCGCTCGTGGTCGGCCTGCAGGGCCGCTTCACCGAGGCCGAAAGCATCGTCAAGGCCGATCTGCCGCCAGAGGAGGCGGCCGCCAACGTCGCCTATCTGAAGGAGATACTGAAAGGCCGCGACGGCCCGCGCGCCAGCCAAAATCCCGTTCCGATGGCGCAGCTGAGCCAGCCGGAGTGAGGCGAGGAGCGGCTCGACGCGCGATCCGCCTCGCGCGCGCCAGCGCTAAGACGGCACGGCGCTCTCGCGCATTCTGATTCAACATTTCAAACAGCCGTAGGGTGGGCAAAGCGAAGCGTGCCCACCATTGCAGTTTGCGCTCGCGGTGAGACGGTGGGCACGGCGCTGGCGCGCCTTTGCCCACCCTACATTCGCGAGCACCGCGCCGACTGCACGCTTTCAAAAAGCAAAGACCTTTTCAGCGTCATTGCGAGCGAAGCGAAGCAATCCAGAGCCGCGCGCACGACTCTGGATTGCTTCGGCGCCATGCGCCTCGCAATGACGAACCGCAATTTCTGATTCAACTGTCAAACAGCCGAAAGCCAAGCCGTCGCATCCCCGCGGCGCAATTGCGTCCGGGCTGTACGCCGCTTGGCCCTCTGATATCGAGAGGGCGCAGGGAAGGCCGGGTGCGGGCCGCACCCATGGCCCGCCAGCAAACAAAAAAGCTGGCGGCAGTCACCACAGGATTGGCCGAACATCCGGCCTTCCCTGCGCGACGGTTTTACGGCTTATACGTGCTCTCCCCGGAGACCGGGCTTTCTTGCCCCCGTCATCCGCGCGCATCGCGAGCTCGCGAACTTGGCCTCAGCGTCGGGAGGCCAGGACCACACGATTTCGCCGTCCGCACTGGCGCCGCTCGTCGTGCGACACCAAAGCGTCCATCGCATCCCGCGCTCCACGTTCGTGACGACGCGTCCGCCCCTCTTCATGAGCGCGGGACAGCGACAGACAATCACATATTTCCGAAAAACGGAAGCAAAATATTTTCTCACGAGGGCTTTGACGGCAGAATCGGTCCTGCATCGCATTGCGAACATTCGATTTTTCGCGTGCGAGATTTTGATGCGGCCGGGCACCGGTGCGAGGCTTGCGACGCTGAAAGTCACGCGACTGGCGCCCGCTCACCCGAATCACCTTCCCATCTCGGGGCCGGCTCGCCGCGCTTGCGGGACGCAGCCGCATGTCATTAATGTATGGGTTCGCGCCTGGCGCCATCATTCGCCCCGCGAGTGGCGGCTCCGCTTTTCGGACCCATTGTCCGGGCAGTCTGGTGCCTTGGATGGGCTCGACCACGACGGAGGTGAAGCTGTGCTCAAACCGGAAAGCTTCCCGATCGACAGGATCTACGTTCCCGTGAAGCGGAGGAAGACGCTGAAGCCCGAGGTGGTTCAGGAAATCGCGGAGAGCATGCTGGAAATCGGGCAGCAGACTCCGATTCTGGTTCGGGCCGACGAAGACCGCCTCGTTCTGGTCGAGGGCCTGCATCGGCTGGAAGCCTGCAAGGCGCTCGGGGAAGGCGCCATCGTCGCCGTGCTGGTCTCGGCCGAGGAGGCCCACGAGAAGACACATTCAGACCCGGGCCTGGTGGCAGAACGCGAGAAGATGGAGCGCCTCCGAAAACTCCGTCTCGAAAAGGAGGCCACGGACAAACTCGCCGCTGCTTCAAAAGCGGCCTCGCCGGCGGAGGCCACATTGCGTCAGCGCGAACAGCCGAAGACGACAATCCGGAGCAGCCCCAAGGCAGGCGCGAGCCGATCGGGTCGCGGAGCTCAGGGATCGGCACCAGCGACGTTGTCGGACTGGATCAAGCAGCAGGAGCGCAATGGCGGTCGTTATTGATCGTCGAGCGGGTCACGCGCTGCGACAGATCGCACGTCCAAAACGCGCGTGTGCGAGAGCGCGGTTCGCCGGGACGACTTAGTGAGCCAAACATCGTCACATCGAAGACTGCGGGTCCGGCGCAGTCGTGAGGCTCAACCGCAGCCCGATCATGGGGCATGCCCCCGTCGAATGGAAGCTTCAACCGACATGTTGCTAAACGCTGCGACCGGGGTCTGCGTTCACATCGGTGATCTCAGCCTGCCCGCGACCGCCTCGATCTCGTTCGTCAGCAGGCCACCGGCAGCGCCGGCGCAAGCAGGTTCGTGCTGTTGAGAAAAATGAAGGCGGCGAGCACGACCGCGACCACCAGGAGGGAACGCCAAAGCCGCCGCACTCCCTGTTTCCTTTCATTCACAAATCGAGTACCGGCAACCGGCAATCGCCTTCAGGCGATCGATGACAGAATCGGGGCACAGCCTTGATCTTCATTGGCTTGGGCAGGCGCGCCTTGCCCGCGCCGTTGTACGACCTGCTTGGCTGTACGATTGGTCGGCCGCCCCCGGATATCGCGATGCCCATTCGGGCGATGCCAATCATTTCGGGAAGCTGACAATCATTTCGTTCACCGCCGGCTTTGCAGCGCGTAACCCTGCGCCATTGGAGAGCAGCGATCGATCGGGCGCGACTTCTTGGTCCAGCGCCTTGCTCTCCGCGTCGGGGAGGCGTTCGTCAATCCCGACAAAAGCACCAAGCACACAACCACCCGACAATGGGGCGTTGAAGCGGCCTCCGAGCCAGTCGGTGATCGCGCCGCCGTAGTCGCCTTCAAAATAGTTCAGTCTAAACGGTCCGCCGTTGAGGTCCTCGAGTTCAACAAGCGAGGTTCCTATCGCAACTCCGGCAACCGACCACGACGAGCGCCCCGTGATGGTGATGTGCGCGGGCTTTCGTCGGCCCTTCTGATCTTTCCATTCGATCTTTAGTCGGCGCTCGGGATCATTTGGAAACAAGATCGTTACTTCCGCGTCTGCCTCCCCGTCGTCGTCGGTCGCGATGTTGGCGGCGCCGTACTTTGCAGCCAACTTGGCGTGAGTTGCGTCGCGTCCGAAAGGCCCTTCGCATTTGAATGTATTCGCGGGCTCTTTAGCCGGCGCAGCCGTGTTGACAAGGCACCATGCGACAATCAGAAAGCGACGCGTAAGGGTCATAGCTCCTGCAATCCACCAGGGCCCATTTCATGCAGTTGCCGGACAATCTACCATTCGGCGGTGCGATCGCGTTCGGTCAGCGTCTGCCGCTGCACTGAACGGCAACTCGGCGACGTTTCGCGGCGTCCTTGCGCGATCAGTCTGGAACGATGCGGAGCGCGCGACGCGGCAGGGCCGCTCCCGTTCACCGGCCTCGGGCCTGTCGCCACTTCAGAAATTCCTGGTAGAGCGCGGTATTGCGCGCCGGCAAAGCCTGCTCGGCGCCACCATTTGCAGGCTGCGCACCGGCGGGGCTCGCGGCCGCGGCGGCCGGCTGATTGCCATTCGCCTCCGGGCTGCCGTGCTGGTCGAGCCACGCCTGCGCTGCATCAAACCGTTTCCAGCCCGGCAACGTGGCCGTGAGATTGACTTCGCGCCATTTGACGTGGCGTGACGGCTTCTGGAATTCGGTGATCTTTGGAAAGAACGCCTCCACGAAGCGCTGTACGCGCTCGTAGCGATCCTGATTGGTCTTCGGCCAGTTATACGCGATCAGCACCGCACTCACCGCAACCGTGTTGACGGTCTCGCCGGACGGAATGAGGTCCGGGTAGTCGTCGTGGCTCAGCGTCGCCGGCAAATAGTCGTCCTGGAGCTGCTTGGGATAGGGGATCGGAACGAGATGCAGCCCGTCCTGGCTGCCGAGTTTTGACATCGAACGGACCGGCTTGCCCGCAATCAGCGCGGTCGCGGCGATGTCGCCGCTCTTGACCTTTTCGATGGCTTCGACCTGGGACAGGCTGACTTCCTGGACGTCGATACCGAGCGCATTGAAGAGGTCCCGCATCGAGTAGCTCGTGCCGCTGCCCCTGGCGTCGAGGTTGACCTTGAGGCCCTTCAACTGCGCAATCGAGGTGATCTCGGGCTTGGCGACGAGATGGACTTCCTCGTTGAACAGTTTTGCGATGTAGACGATCTTGTCGTCGACCTGGCCAAGCCGCTCGTTCGAGCGACGGAAATTGTTGAGGACGTTGGTCTGCGTCAGGCCGATGTCGACGCCGCGCACGTAGCGCACGTCACGGATGTTGCGCGGGCCACCGATGCCGGCAATCGGCAGGATGCGCAAATTGTCGCCGTCGTTCAGCACGTCGGCGAGATCGTACGCCATCTGCAGGTAGGTGTCGTCCGAATTGGGACTGCCGGAGATCAGGCCGATCGTATTCTTGTTGGGCTGCTCGCCCTTGTAGATGCCGACGCCGATCAAATAATCGCCCATGCGCTCGACCCAGGCCGATTTGTCGTCTATCGAGCCGGTTTGCGGATTCTTCCAGCGGAAATCGCTCCAGCCGTGATAGGGCGGCGTGGTGGCGATCCTCATGAAGTCCTGGGTCGTGAACTTGCCGTCCTGATCCCTCATATCGTGCAGGTTCTTGCCGCGAATGCCCGGAAAGGCGCCGTTGGCGACATGCAGGGTGCCGTCGATCGTGTGAACCCAGGGATAGAGGTCGCGATCGTTGAAGGCGCCGGCGTTGATGGCGCGGAAGGTCGCCTCTGGTCCGTCCTTCCTGAATTTCTCCTGGACGCGCTTGACCATCGCGACAGCCTCGTCCCGGGTGCCGAAATCAACGGCTTGCGCGGGGAGGATGGAGGTGGCGGCCAGCAAAGCCCCGAGGACCAAAGCAGAACAAATGACGGCGGCTGCGCGCATCAAGTCCCCCAAAAATCGCGGTGATCCAACGAAGGCGTAGCCAAGTAGGTCGCGAAGGAGTCGACATGATGGCGACACGTCGTGCTTCGTGTCGAATCTTGTATGAACTCGTCTTGATGCACAAAGTGGCGCGCGCATGCACGCGTCGAGGTAACCGCAGGGTGGGCAAAGCCAGCGGGTCCGCGCACAGCGCGGCACGATGGCGTGCCCACCATGTCGCTCGCGAAGCGTGGTGAGATGGTGGGCATAGCGCAAGAGCGCCTTCGCCCACCCTGCACCCGACTCCAAACTATCGCGCGATGAGCCGATCGAGCTCATCGCACTCTTGCGCGTCACTGCATCGCGGCGATCTTGATGCCGGTCGGCCCGAGAATGACCACGAACAGCACGGGCAGGAAGAACAGGATCATCGGCACCGTCAATTTCGGCGGCAGCGCCGCGGCCTTCTTCTCGGCCTCGTTCATGCGCATGTCGCGGTTTTCCTGCGCCATCACGCGCAGGCTCTGGCCGAGCGGCGTGCCGTAGCGCTCCGACTGCTGCAGCGCGAGGCAGACCGACTTGACGCCTTCGAGGCCGGTGCGCTTGGCGAGATTTTCATAGGCGACCTTGCGGTCCTGCAGATAGGACAGCTCGGCGGTGGTCAGCGTGAACTCCTCCGACAGCGCGATCGACTGCGTCACGATTTCGCTCGCCACCTTGCGGAACGCCGCCTCGATCGACATGCCGGATTCGATGCAGATCAGGAGCAGGTCGAGCGCATCGGGGAAGGCGCGGCGGATCTGGAGCTGGCGCTTGGCGATGTTGTTCTTCAAGAACAGCATCGGGGCCTGCAGGCCGGCATAGGCGCCGCCGATGCAGATGCCGATCTTGAGCATCGCCGAGGCCTGCCAGTGCGAGATCAGGAACATGTAGATCGTGGTGGCGATGAACAGCACGATCGGCGCCACCAGGCGGGCGAACAGGAACGTGATGTAGGGCGCCTGGCCGCGATAGCCGGCCATGATCAGCTTGTCGCGCGCGGCCTCCTGCGCCAGCCATTTGGTGAGGTTGAAATCGTCCACCACCTTCGACACCAGCTGCTTCGGCGTCTGCCGCAGCGACACCTTTTCCGATTTGGCGAGGCGGTCGCGCTCGCGCTGGCGGATCCGCTCGCGTTCGCTCGCCACCGCCTTCATGCGCTTGCCGAGATTGTCGCCGGCCAGCAGCGGCATGATCAGCGTATAGGCGGTCGCGCTCACCGCGACGGCGGCGAGCAGCATGGTCATGAAATGCGCGTCGTGAAGTTTAGTGACGAGGAAATCGATCATGACACACCATCAGAAATCGAAATTGATCATCTTCTTCATCACCAGGATGCCGATCGTCATCCAGGTCAGGCAGCCGACCAGCATCAGCTGGCCGGTCGGATGCGTCCACAGGAGCGAGATGTAGTCGGGCGTGGTCAGCCAGACGAAGAACATCACGCAGGGCGGCAGCGAGCCGATGATGGCGGCCGAGGCTTTGGCTTCCATCGACATGGCCTGGATCTTCTCGGCCATCTTCTTGCGGTCGCGCAGCACCTTTGAGAGGTTGCCGAGCGCTTCCGACAGATTGCCGCCCGACTTCTGCTGGATCGAGACCACGATGCCGAAGAAGTTGGCTTCCGGCAGCGGCATCCGCTCGTAAAGCCGCACACAGGCTTCGCCGAGCGGCATGCCGATGGCCTGGGTCTCGATGATGGTCAGAAACTCGCTGCGCAGCGGCTCCGGCGAATCGGCGGCGACGACCTTGATCGATTCGAACAGCGGCAGCCCCGCCTTGATGCCGCGCACGATGACGTCGACGGCATCCGGCAGCGCCCTGAGAAACGCCTTTTCGCGGCGCTTTTTCAAAAATTTCAGGATCCAGCGCGGCAGGCCGAAGCCGGCCGCGAAGGCCAGGCCCGTCGCACCCAACAGTCCGCCGCCGACGAGCAGTGCGGCCAAAAAGCACGCTCCGGCCAGGATGCCCGAGACGATCCAGAACTTCTGCGTCGACCAGTCGAGCCCGGCCTGGCCGATGCGAACGTTGAGCGGGACCTTGCTCTCCTGCTGCGCCCGCGCCTCGAGGTCCTTCAGCGAACTCTCGACCTGCTCGCGCCGCGAGCGCTGGTTGCGATCGACCTGACGGGCGGCGGGTTCTGACTTGGCAAAATTCGCCCGGCGGTTTTCGGCCTTCCGCTCGCCCGACAGCAGCGGATAGATGAAGACCCACGCCACGCCGCCAAGGGCGGCCGCCGCGAGAAAGCCGAGCGCAAGCGCCTGTGTTTTCATCCGTCTACTCCGATCACGTCTTGGCGACGGCGCCTTCGGCGGCGTCGAGCGCCGCCGCGAGCCGCTTCTCTTCGCCGTAATAGCGCGCCCGCTCCCAGAACCGCGGCCGGCCGATCCCGGTGGAGCGATGCTTTCCGATGAGCTTGCCGTTGGCGTCCTCGCCGATCAGGTCGTAGAGGAAGATGTCCTGGGTGATGATGGTGTCGCCTTCCATGCCCATCACCTCGGTGATGTGCGTGATGCGACGCGAACCGTCGCGCAGGCGGGCGGCCTGAACGACGACGTCGATCGAGGCACAGATCATTTCGCGAATGGTTCGCGACGGAAGCGAAAAGCCGCCCATCGTGATCATGGATTCGCAGCGCGACAGCGCCTCGCGCGGATTGTTGGCGTGCAGCGTTCCCATCGAGCCGTCATGGCCGGTGTTCATCGCCTGCAGGAGGTCGAAGGCTTCGGGGCCGCGGACCTCGCCGACGATGATGCGTTCGGGGCGCATACGCAGGCAGTTGCGCACCAGCTCGCGCATGGTGACCTGGCCTTCACCCTCGATGTTGGGCGGACGGGTTTCCAGCCGCACCACATGCGGCTGCTGCAGCTGCAGTTCGGCGGCGTCCTCGCAGGTGATGACGCGCTCGTCGTGCTCGATATAGTTGGTCAGGCAGTTGAGCAGCGTGGTCTTGCCCGAGCCGGTACCGCCTGATATCAGCACGTTGCAGCGGCAGCGGCCGATGATCTGCAGGATCTCCGCGCCCTCCGGCGTGATGGCGCCGAACTTGACGAGCTGCTCCAGCGTCAGCTTGTCCTTCTTGAATTTGCGGATGGTGAGCGCGGGGCCGTCGATCGACAGCGGCGGCACGATGGCGTTGACGCGCGAGCCGTCGGCGAGACGGGCGTCGCAGATCGGCGAGGATTCGTCGACGCGCCGGCCGACCTGGCTGACGATGCGCTGGCAGATGTTCAGAAGCTGCTGGTTGTCGCGGAAGCGGATGCCGGTGCGCTGGATCTTGCCGTTGACCTCGATGTAGACGGTGTTGGCGCCGTTGACCATGATGTCGGCGATGTCGTCGCGCGACAGCAGCGGCTCCAGCGGGCCATAGCCGAGCACGTCGTTGCAGATGTCGTCGAGCAGCTCCTCCTGCTCGGCGATCGACATCACGATGTTCTTGATCGCGATGATCTCGTTGACGATGTCGCGGATTTCCTCGCGCGCCGATTCGCCGTCGAGCTTGGCGAGCTGGGCGAGGTCGATCGCCTCGATCAGCGCGCCGAAGATCGTCGCCTTGACCTGATAATAGTTTTCGGAGCGGCGGGTCTCGACGACGGGCGGCGGCGCCTTGGGCGCCAGTGGCGGCGAGGACATCGGGGCCACGCGCGGCGCGGCCGCGGGCTCCGGCGCGCTCGGCGCCGGCCGCATCGTCCTGGTGTCGTTGTCTCCGCTACGCTTACCAAACACTGAACCTACTCCATCCAGGACTGCTTAGGCGCCCTTGAGCTTCTCGAGCAGCGGCGTCAGCGGCGATAGCAACGAGCTCTTCGGCTTCTTGGTCTCGCTGCGGCCGGTCAGGCGCTGCGCCATCTGCAGGAACATCTCGGTGGTGCGATGACCGGCGGAGATCTCCGCGATCATCTGGCCGTTGTTGGCGGCCGCGCCGAACATCTGCGGATCGAACGGGATCGACGCGATCGGCTTGCTCTCGATCGCCTTGGCAAACTCCCCGGCGTTGATCTCGGGCCGCTTCGGCACGCCGACCTGGTTCAGGCAATAGAGCGGCGGCCGATCGTTCGGCCGCGACGTCTTGAGCAGGTCGAAGATGTTCTTCGTGTTGCGCAGATTGGCGAGATCGGGCGCCGCGACGATCAGGATGTCGTCGGCCCCGATCAGCGCGCGCTTGGTCCAGCCCGACCATTGATGCGGCACGTCGAGCACGATGCAGGGCATCGAGGCGCGCAGCGTGTCGAAGATCGCGTCGAAGGCATCGGCGCCGAAATCGTAGACCCGCTCCAGCGTCGCGGGCGCGGCCAGCAGACTGAGATGATCGGTGCATTTCGACAGCAGGCGATCGATGAAGGCGGTGTCGATACGGTCCGGCGAGAACACCGCATCCGCAATACCCTGCGGCGGATCCTGGTTGTAGTCGAGACCGGCGGTGCCGAAGGCGAGGTCGAGGTCGGCGACGACGGAATCCATCGCCAGGTCGCGCGCGATCGCCCAGGCGACGTTGTGGGCGACGGTGGAGGCCCCGACGCCGCCTTTGGCGCCGACCACGGCGACGATCCGTCCGACCGATTTTGCCTCGGGCGCCGAAAACAGGTTGCAGATCGAGCGGACTACGTCCAGCGTGTTGACCGGCGCGATCAGATAGTCGCTGACGCCGCGGCGCACCAGCTCGCGGTACAGCGCGACATCGTTGACGCGGCCGATCACCACCACGCGGGTGCCCGGATCGCACACGGTGGCGAGCTGGTCGAGCTCACCCAGGATGTTGCTGCGCGCGTCGGCTTCCAGCACGATCACGTTCGGTGTCGGCGCCGAGCGATAGGCTTCCCCGGCGGCCGCCATGCCGCCCATCTGGATCTTCAGGTGCGCCTTGCCGAGACGGCGGTCCTCGCCGGCGGACTGCACCGCGGCGGCGGTTTCCACGGTCTCGCAGAACGCCTGCACGGAGACGCGCGGCGCCGGCGCGATATGATCCTCGGCGGGCGGCGGCGCCGTGCCGGGCTGCTCTTCGGTGGTCTGGCGCGCGTAACTGATCATTTGCCTGTGTCGCTGAGTTTGGCCTTGTCCGACTCGGGATAGCTCGTGGTGGTGGTGGTGCCCTTCTTGTATTTCTCGAAAGCCTCGTCGCGGCGCGGCGCGTAGGGCGGCGTCTCGGGCCGCGGCTGCACCAGGTCTGCGGGGTTGTCGACCATCGACGCCATGTTGCGCTGATAGGCGCAGCCGAAATTGTAGTACGGCTTGTTGTCGATATAGCCCTTGTTCTTGACCGAGGGGCCGAGGTCCTCGGGCCACAGGCCGCAGGGGCCTGCCGTCGCCGACATCCTGGGATAGCTGAGACGGATGGCGGGCATGTGCCGCGGGTCTTCCGGATGGTAGCGGCGGACCACGACGCCGTTCGGCGGCACGCCGGCGGCTGCGAGCAGCGACTGGATCTCGCGCATGGCGTCGGCCGCCGGCCGCGCGTTCGGCGTGTCGACCGGCAGGTCGGCGTTGATCACGCCGGTGCCCTCGTGGCCCCAGCGTTGCGCGAGCCCCATCACATCAGCGCGCTGCTCGGCGGTCAGCCCGCCACGCCCGCGGCCGATGAACACGACGATCGAGCTGTCGGCCTCCTGAACCGCGATCGGGTGGCGCAGCCGATAGTCGTCGGGAATGCTCGCGGTGGTCGCCACCTCGTCGGTATGGGTGCAGGCGCCGAGCACGAGCGCAAGGCCGGCGAGCGCGACGGCGGCGCGGATCGCACGCTTGCGGGCGGGGGAAGTCCTGGCTGTCATTGCTTGAATCCTTGCCCCGTCCTCAATCGGTGATGAAACCGTAGGTGCCGCGATAGTTGCGCCCCGGTTCGACGCGGCCCGGCACGCCGTAGATGCGGTTGATGCTGCCGAGCAGGTCGGCCTGCGGATCGGACGCAGCGGCAAAGCCGTCATCCGGACGCGACAGGTCCTTCTGCGCGACCGCGCGGACCACATAGGGCGTCACCAGCACCATCAGTTCGGTCTGGTTGTTGACGAAGTCGCGGCTGCGGAACAGCGTGCCGAGCACCGGCAGCTGGGCGAGCCCCGGCAGGCCGTTGATCGCCTGCTTGGTCTGCTCCTGAATCAGGCCGGCCATCGCCATGGCGCCGCCGGAGGGGATTTCCAGCGTGGTCTCGGCGCGGCGGGTCTTGATCGAGGGGATGGTCAGCGAGTTCACCGTCGACGAGGTCACCGACTGCGACAGCGTGATCGCGTTGTCGTTCGACAGTTCCGACACTTCGGTCATCACGCGCAGGCTGATGCGGCCCTCGCTCAGCACGACGGGAGTGAAATTCAGCGAGATGCCGAACTTCTTGAAGTTGATCTGGGTGGTGCAGACGTGAGTGGTCGGGTCGCAGGCGTAGCCGGCCGGCACCGGAAACTCGCCGCCCGCGATGAAGGTCGCCGACTCGCCCGAGATCGCGGTCAGGTTCGGCTCGGCGAGCGTGCGCACGACGCCCGCGCTCTCCATCGCGCGCAGCGTCGCGGTGACCGAGGGCGTCGAGCCGAACGAGGTCGAGACCTGGTTGCCGGAGACCAGCGAGCGGCCGAAGGCCGTGAACGGGTTGGCGTTGTTGAAGTTGACCACCGCGGTGCCGTAATTGAGCTGGCCGGAGAGGTCGATGCCCATCTGCTTGATGATCGAGCGCGCGACTTCGGCGACCGTGACCTTCAGCATGACCTGGTCACGGCCGCGCACCGCGATCGAATTGACCACCTTGTCGGCGCCGCCGGCGAGGCGCGCGGCCATGTCGGCCGCCTGCTGCGCCTCGATCGGGCTCGACGCCGTCCCGCTCAGGACGACGCCGTCGCCGAGGCCGTCGATTTGGATGTCGGCATTGGGCAGCGCCTGCCGCAGCGCGGCGCGGATGCCGTTGAGGTCGCGCTTCACGGCGATGTCGTAGGCGGCGATCTGCGCGCCCGCGGCATCGAAGAACACGATGTTGGTCTGGCCGACCGCAGCCCCGATGATGTAGGCGCGCTGCGCCGAGCGCACGACCGCATTGGCGATCTTCGGATCGGCGACCAGCACGTCCTTGATCTCGCGCGGCAGGTCGATCACGATCGACTTGCCGATGCCGAGCGAGACGGATCGCGCATTGATCTGGCCTTCCATCGGGCCCTGCGCGGCAGGCCGATAGTCGCTAGCTGCGACGGGCACCAGCGCCGCCTCCAGGCTCAGCGCAAGGATGGCCGAAAACGACAGCGCGCGGACGACGGACGCCCGCATCCTCGGCTGGTTGTCCCGGCGGGTCATGTCGGGTGTTCTCATGGTCATCTCTGCGTCGTCGTCGTTGGGTTCGGAATGCCGTAGCGAACGATGTTGACGATGTAGGCGCGCCGGGAAGGCTGATCGTCCGAGCGGTCATCCGAGGCGTTGAGATCGCTGATGCTGCGCAGCGCCAGCGACAGC